>Ga0222717_10001576_pt1 | contig 18487 bp, 14 predicted proteins | sample C33_18DmetaG_FD_165053 | JGI IMG/M metagenome (GOLD analysis project Ga0222717, IMG submission 165053) | Estuarine water microbial communities from San Francisco Bay, California, United States - C33_18D | ecosystem: Environmental > Aquatic > Marine > Unclassified | place: USA: California...
GGATGTGACGGTGAGTCTGCCTTGAGTCCAAAGTTATTGGGCGTACCTACGATTCCTTGCCCGATGAGATGTTGCCAAACGCGGTTCACCATCACTCGCGCCGTGAGTGGGTTGCTCGGATCGGTGATGAAGTCCGCCATTTGCAAACGCCGATCGGTTCCTCGAGCTGAGGATCGAGAGCTCTTAAGCGGCTTGTCTAACGTCGACACGAACGACAAATGGCCTGGTTGCACCACGTCGCCTGGCCGATGCGGATCGCCATTGATGAGAAGGTGAAAGTCTGGTGGATCGGTGCGGATGTCCGTCCATCCGAAGACGTCTTTCATTCCCAGTTCATCGGCATTCGGTCCGCCCATGAGTTTTCGGTCTCTGGGCTCGATCGCTCCCGACCAGAAGGCGGCGGCGAAGCGGTAGTAATCGCGTTGCGGGATGGGATCAAACTTGTGGTCATGACAGCGTGCACACTTGACGGTCAATCCAAGAAAGGCCGTGCTGACCACATCGACCATGTCTTCCAACCGTTCGTATTTGTATTCGTGAGGGTCATTCGGCTCATCATTCCAAGTGCCCAGCCGTAGCATGCCGGTGGCGATGACGGAAGCCTCGGTGCGATTCTCTTGCTCATCGCCCGCTAGCTGTGCCCTGACAAATTCGTCATAGGGCAGGTCTTCATTGAATGCCTTCACCACCCAGTCTCGGTATTTCCAGATGTTGGGCTTCACCGCGTCACGCTCGTAACCATTCGTCTCTGCAAAGCGCACCACGTCCAACCAATGCCGGGCCCAGCGTTCGCCGAAGTGAGCCGATTCTAACAAGCGATCGACCAAGGAAGTGTAGTTAGTTAGCGAGAAACCCTCACGAAACGCTTCAATGGCTTCGAATGATGGCGGTAAGCCCGTGAGATCGAAGTGTAGACGCCTAATAAGCGTGCCTGGATCTGCGGGTCGTGCCGGTTGGAGGTCCTGCGTTGCCAGTCCGGCCTTCACCAAGGCATCAATTGCTTCAACCTCGTCGACCTGACGTAGGCGAGGTTTTTCGAGAGGCTGGAAGGCCCACCATTCCTCGCCACAAAGCGAACTCCCCGTGAGAAAGAAAAAGGCTGCGAGGCGCAAGACCATGAATCACATAGAATCGTAGATCCTGTGTTATGGTCAATACTGAAAAGTGATGGTCTGCCTTGCCGCGCGCGTTGTGCGCTTGGGTGGGCGAACCAATCGTTCCTTTTATAAGCTTTGTGTCACCGATTCGTGATGAGAAGGAGCCATACCGGTAAGGCCTGCGGCAGAGCGTCTTGGGGAATATTAGCCGAGACGAAGATGCTGATTGCACGATCTTTCTTCATTGTGCAAGAGTCTGCCCTTCGACGACCTCCTAATAATGCCCTGACAGATGCAACTAGCTACTATCGATTGGACCTTCATCATTGGTTTCTTTATCATTGCCCTTGGAATAGGTATCGCTGTGGCCCGCAAGGCTGGGTCTGATGCGTCTCAGTTCTTTCTCTCGGGGCGTGGGATGCCCTGGTGGCTGTTAGGCTTCTCGATGGTGGCGACGACCTTTTCCACGGATACCCCGAATTTGGTCACGGACATTGTCCGAAAAAACGGCGTGTCGGGGAACTGGGTTTGGTGGGCCTTCTTGCTTTCAGGGATGCTGACGGTTTTTGTCTACGCCCGGCTTTGGCGTCGCTCTGGTGTGATGACCGACATCGAGTTCTACGAAATTCGTTACAGCGGAAAGCCTGCAGCGTTTCTACGAGGATTTCGTGCGCTTTATGTAGGTATTGGCTTGAATGTGGTGATTATGTCAGCAGTGAGTCTGGCCGCTATCAAGATTGGGGCGATCATGTTCCAATTTTCGCCGTTGCAATCGATTTTGGTGGCATCCTTGGTCACGGTTGCGTTCAGTGCGCTGGGTGGCTTGCGCAGTGTGATCCTGACAGATTTTCTTTTGTTTATTATCGCCATGGTTGGTGCGGTAGCGGCTGCTTGGGTGGCGCTTTCACAGCCTGAGGTAGGTGGCTTGTCAGGCTTGTTCGCGCATCCGAATGTGAAGGACAAACTCGATCTGGTGCCTGCCTTTGATCTCTCCACACCGGAGTCGCGGAACTTGCTCTTCTCGCTCTTTTTGATTCCCATCGCGGTGCAGTGGTGGGCTGCTGTGTATCCGGGATCAGAGCCCGGTGGGGGAGGTTACATGGCTCAGCGGATGCTTGCGGCGAAGGATGAGAATCACGCGGTGGGGGCGGCGCTCTTCTTTAATGTAGCCCATTATGCCTTGCGACCATGGCCCTGGATTATCGTGGCGCTGGCGTCTCTCATCATTTTTCCGGAATTGAGTGACATCCAAGAGAAGTTTCCACATGTGACGGATGACAAGTTGGGTGATGACCTGGCCTATCCCGCAATGCTGACCCTGCTTCCTCCCGGTTTGTTAGGCCTGGTACTCACCTCGTTGATTGCGGCTTACATGTCGACGATCTCGACGCATCTCAATTGGGGATCTGCCTATGTGGCAAACGACTTCTACAAACGCTTTGTCAAACCCGAGGCCACGGACAAGGAACTGGTTCAGGTGGGACGTATCTCGACTGTCGTGATGATGATTCTGGCGGGAGCTCTTGCACTGTCCTTACAGAATGCCTTGGCGATCTTTGACCTTATCTTGGGACTTGGCGCAGGCACCGGGCTTGTCTTTATCTTACGCTGGCTCTGGTGGCGAGTGAACGCCTGGAGCGAGATCGTGGCCATGATCACCTGTCTTTTTGTCGTGCTGTTTTTCCAGGTTGTGAACCAGGATCACGGGATGGAAGGCTGGCAGGTCTTCTCTTTGAATGTCGTCATTACGAGTATCGCCTGGATCGTTGCGACATTTCTGACGCGCCCTACCCATCCGGAGACGCTGGAGAGCTTCTGTCGATTGGTGAACCCGCCAGATTCTGGCTGGAAACCGGTATACTCACAAATGGAGTCGGTGCCAGAGGTCGACGAGCGTGTGAATCTTCCGCGTGGGATCCTCAGCATGGTCCTTGGTTGTGTGATGGTGTATGGGGCGCTGCTCGGAACAGGCTGCATTCTCTACGGAAATCTCGGGCCAGGCCTGGGAATTTTTGCGGTGGCCACTGCGGCTGGTGTTTCACTTGCGCGTCTTTGGCGGCGCTAGCGCCGAAGGGCGTGCTCGGCACGGTAAGCTTCAGGGTAGTAAGTGAGGCGTTTCGGAAGAATATGGAAGGCGTGGGGAGCCAAGGCGCGGAGCATGGCCATACGCCCTCGGGTCGAGTAGGTAGATCTTAGCAGCAGACGTTTTCTAAGTGTGAAGGAGATGGTTTCGATTGGAAGGAAGTCGACAAGCATGCCCAATAAACGGTTGTGCAATGGGGCAGGTGGCCGGACGACGGCGGCGGCGACCTCAGCACAGAGTGGATGACTGCCTAACAAGTCGCTTGCGAGGATGGAATCGAAGTAGTCAACGAACTCGCCATGGTTCTGGGGGCCTTCTCCCTCGCCCAGTCCAAAGTAAGTACCGAATTTGCGGAAATCACGATAGAAGTGTTCGCGACGTTCAAGTGATAGGGGGCCCCAGGCGAACTCGTAGCCTTTGAACGAGGCATCAATCAGCGTGGCCAGCACCCACATGAGGAGATCAGGTTCGAATGCGGAATAGCGAGGTTTGCCGGACACGCCTTCAGCAGTGTCTCCTTGGACGCGCTGATGCACGGCAGTCATCCGTTTTCGCATGTACTCTGCGTCTTCACGGGTGCCGAAGGCGATGGAATTGACGGTAGTCAGAGTGCGCTTCAATCGACCGAGGGCATCGCCCCGGAAATCACTGTGTTCGGCGACACCCTGGGCCACGCGAGGATGGGCGACCTGAAGGAGTACTGCAGCTGGGCCAAAGAGAAGGCCCGTCGCATAACGGTTCACCTGCCAGATTTCTGATGCCGGACCGAAGACGTAGTCCTCGGCAGAAACGTTCGCTGGTGTCATGTTTCTTTCTACCGCTGTGGAGGCTTGGTTTCTTCTACCAGGGCACCGTTTGACTCACTCATGACGAGAATACTGAAGCGGCTGGCGCGTTCGATTTCATCGGTGCTCAGACTCGCGTAGTCAAACTTGCCACGAAGATCGGTGTAACCGTCTTTGTAGAACTGTGGTTGCCCGTCGATCTCGGCATACACTTTAACATACACTTTCGTCAAAGGCCGTTCCCAATCATCCGCATGGGTCACTTTGAGTTGCCCGTAGTTTGGTGAGAGGTGCACATTCAGACTATTCGAGTAGTAGGCCGATGCTTTGCGCAAGCCGCCGCCTGAGACCTCTACGAGCACATTCTCTCCGCTGAATTCCTCTGGCAATGTAATCTCCAGTCCTTCGCGGCTGGCATCCAAGGTCAGGCGATCTGTTCGATTGGGTTTAATCATGCTGAATCGTGCAACGTCAGAAGAAGCAAAGGGATTGGTGCTAAAGAGAAACTCGAGATCCATTCGATAGTAGCTTACGGTTAGTTCTTCGATGTTCCGGTAGAGCACATCGAGCTTCCCGTCCGCGACCTTGAAGGTCAGGCTAGGGTCCGTTGCTGCTAGCTGATTCTGCAATTGGTCACGATCGTCTCTATCATTGACCTGGGGAGCTTTCCCCTCAATCTCGTCGAGCTGTGCCAGCATGTCTTTAAAACGCGTGCGCCAGCGCTCCGCCGGATGATTGGCATAACGGTCAGCGATTGCCCTAGCCGTGCTTGGCTCTTCGCGATAGAAGGCGAGGTAGGCCTGTAGATAATCATACTGCAAGGGCGTTGAGAGGGTGTCGCGATTGATCTTGTCTACGACTTCTAGTCCTTCGGAGACGCGATCTTGAAGGAGCAAGTAGACGGCTAACGTCATCCGTTCTTTATCCTCCAGACTCTGTCGATGGCTGTAGATCTGCATGAGCTGACCATACTGTTGGTGGAATCGGTCGTTGAGAATCTTGCGCTTGCCGCCTAATGCATAGGTGCGTGCATTGACCAAGGGACTGTATTCTAAATGCTGATAGTTTCGGCGTTCGACTGGATCGATGGACACCAGTGGGCTTTTTAAATAAGCCCCACATTGTTTCAGAAACCCGTCCGCGTGTAGCAAGTAGTCTCGCAGTGGCTCGGTCACCCCGTGATGCAGCGCATAACTATAAACGACGCTGTCATAGTGGTGCCGCGCATCGAGCAACGCGACCACTTGCGTGAAGAAGCCCGCGTTCTCGCGACAACGCCAGGCAATCTTGCTGAGGTCGGTTTGACGAAGATTGTTCTTGTTCAGATAGGCCAGGGTTTCCTCTTCCGTGCCCCATTGAGAAACATAGTCCCACGAAGACGTGTCTGTCTTGGTCAAGGCCTCCACCACGTTGAACGTAAACGGCTCCGCAAAGGCGACGACTTGCTTGTCCTTGGAGACGTGAACAGGGAAGTGGGTGAACTCTCCTTGGGCCGGGAAGTAGAAGTGATAGTCCTGGGTGTGTGTCTGAAAGGGGTCAAGGCGGAGGGTGCCATTGGCAATGACCTTGCTCCCACTGACAGGAATCGAGCCCTGAGGAATCTGCTGTAGGAGATCGAGACGCTGGAGGGACGAGGTTGGATTGGTCACCACGACTTGGCAGCCGTAGACAACGCCGGTGAGAAACTCCTCCGTGACGAACTTATCTACTCTTTCATCTGTGCCGCGTTGCTCGTAGCGATCGCTTTCCCGAAAGAAGTTCTGGCTGACGAGCAATTGCCCGGCCTGTCCTGCCGCGCCCACTTCGCGAATCTCTTTGTGGAAGAGAATCGCAGGCGACGAGGGCTTCAATGTGAGACGTGTGTCTTCCAGTGTTGCGCTCTCATCGTCGTCTTCCACGGCGAAAGGCAAGTCGAGCACTGCCAATGCCAGCAGCATTTCGGTAAAATTGCCGGTCGCTTCCGTCACGTGTCGAGAAATGAACGGCTGATTGGAATCTCTGCTCGCGAAGTCATTCCAAAACTTGTTCACGGTCACTAACTCCCGGTTCTGCTTAGCAATTGGCAAGTGATAGTAATTGTTCTCGGCCCACTCCCGGGTCGCTTCCAGCTTCCTATAAAGTTGGCGAACGCGGCCACGCTGCTTTCTGGCTTGTTCCATGCTACCAGCGAAGCGACCCAGGCTTTCACTGATTTCTCCCAGCGCCTCTTCCTCGTCTGCCTCCTCAACCAACGCCGCAAGGGAATCCATGGCAATTCCTTGAGCCGCTTCAGGGACGGCTCCGTCTGCATCGGCGTCGAATCCAAAGCTAACGGCTGGCGGCTGCGCAGCCTTCCGCAGACGCACGCTGCTTTTCAGTTTGCTCTCCAGCCCCTTCGCCCGACGCAATCCCAAGCTAGCGGTTGATGCATCCTCGGAAAAGTCTAATTCGCCACCACGCAAGGCCGTGCCAAACGAGGTGAGTTCCAGGCGTTCTTCAGGAGGAAGCATGGCCAACCAATCGCTCACATCTCGGACGATGCCGTCCTGCTGTTCTGGTAGACGACCTGCCATAAGAATGCGCTCGACCACGTTGAGGCGGGCAAAGCGCCAGGGCTCCAGATAAGGATTGAGATCATACCCTAACAAGTAATGATCCATGAAGGTGTTGTCCTTCTTGTTCTCCAAGTAAGGTAGAATAATCGATTCAAAGAACGCTGGATCCTTTTGGTGAAGAAAGAAGCTGAGTTCGTGAGACGCGTACTTTGAGTAGAGCTCAAGTTTCTTGGCTTCCTCCAAACCAGGCCAATCCAGGAGGAACGAGAATTCCTCTAATTTAGAATCCCCATTCAATGTTCTGAACAACTGATAGACACTCTCCAGCGTTTCATAGATTTCAAACTCTGAGGACACAGCGTCCTCGATTACAAAGGCCTTCTCTGGTTCAAGAATGGTCACTTGATCCTGCTGTAGAAAGTGTCGCTTTGCGTTGAGGCCATTGGCCAATCGGCGGTCCAAGGTTTTCACTGGACCGGCTGGAAGCGCCAGATTGCGCTCGACCGAAGTCATGGGATCCATGGCGAGGACCCGCACATAACGGCAGTCGGCCAGGTCGGCGAGCTTCAGCAGAATGACGCCATTCTCATCCGGTGCCACATTGTAAGCGGTCACGGAAGATTGGGCCAGAAAGTGAAAGGCGTGGGGATCACGCAAGCCGCCTTCTTCTCCTCGGCGTTGCCTTGCAGATCGGCGCTTGGCCAGGGATGCTTGGGGCTCAGCCTCAGACTTCCACTCTTGGCCTTCCTTGAGATCTTGGATTTCCGTCGACGTGTCTCGCAATGACCATGGATTCAACAGTAAACCGGGTCGTTTGAGCATATTGCCAGGATGCTTCTCGGCAAATCGCCGTTCAATGATGTAGCGATACTCATCACCAATGGCCCGACCGGATAAATAGTGGTTCTTTGACTTTGCCGGCACACCCAATATCGGATCAAAACCCGAACCGAGGCCCAAGGCATCGAACGATTCGAAGGCCGGCACATAGTGACTTGCCAACACGTGAACTCGTGTCAAGGCGTTGGTATTGGCCAATTGAATCACCAAGTTTTCACCCACGGTCTTCAGAGGCTCCAACTGGAGTGAGGTCTCATTCGATTTCTCCAACGTCCTTCCCTTGGCCAGGAGAAAGCCCTCGGTATCCACGCCGCTGGAAACTCGGATGGTGAGGCCGTGTTTCGCCTTCTTGAGATAGAATAGGTAATTCCCTGGCGATAGCCCCTTGATCTCGGCATAGTCGCCATCCAGAGAAACCGTATCCAAACAATCCCTAACATAGGAGCCGTTCACCTGCTCCAGGAGTGAGAAAGCCTCTCTCCCGGCGTCTGATCTATTCATGACGGGAATTCGAATATTCTCTCCGACCCTCGCGTGTATTGTCGATGGGTAGAGCCGCTGGTCCACTGGTAGAACCCAGCGATATTTACGGCCATTAGGAGCCTCGGCCGTGACCCGGTAGATCCCTTCTAGTGCTCCAAGATGAACGGTGCCGGAGTCATCAGTCTTTAACGTTGTACGCACGTTGTCGCGGAAATCATCTCGACGCAGACTGAGATTGATGGCGTGGTTCGGCAAGGGTTCGCCCGAGCGCCCTAGCAATTGCACGCGATAGCCTTCGGCAACCTTGCTGAGATAGAGATCGGACACTGCATTTGTCTGATCGATCTCGTTGATCATCAATTGATCCGCTGATTGGAGATTGATCTCCTTTCCCTGACTCAGGTTCTTGACCTTAGCGGTCAGTCGATAGGCCAAGCGATTCAAACGATTTGGCACCCGAAACTTGTGCGTTGATTCCTTGTGCGGGAAGAGTTGGAAATCCTCCACCGTGGCCGTCGATTCCACGCCGTCGAAATCCGTTGAGGTGAGCGTCAGGACGATATTCTCTAACAGCTTCACGTCGCTAGGCAGCCCATTTAGGGTGAATTGTGGCCGCACGGCCAGAACTGCTTGCCGTCCGCCAATCAAGGCTTCCCGATCAACATAGAATCCAGCCTGCAGTTTGTAGTTCTCACCTTGCAATACCAGATTCTCCAAACTGGCGAAGCCTTGCCCGTCATTGAGGATGATCGTTTGTCCACCTGGGCTATTTGAGAAGGGGATCACGATTTCTCCGGACTCGTCTGGGTCGTAGCGCTTGTCTTGCATCCAAACGTAGGCATTGGGCACGGCTTGGTGTTTCTCGTCCAACAACCGCAAGGCATGCCCCGCGCTGCCGGGCTGCATCAAATACTGCAAACCGCCCCTACGGATGAGTGCCCGGCTGCTCTTGCCGTTGCCAATGAACTCTAACACCCACACGCCGCGCCCAGTGTCCAATTGCGGGAAATCGAACTCTCGTTTCACACGTTGAAACGGACTGACATCGTAGTCAAAGGCGAGTTCTTCGTTCGCGACCAGGCCATCCAGGTTCAGGTCCGTATTGATTGGCCGTTGGAAGTTTCTGTAGTAGCTCTCGGTGTTGATCTCATAGATTTTCACAATGAGATTTGCCACGTTCTTGACGTGAAGGGCGACACGCACGCGTTCGCCTGGTGTAAAGTGCTCCTGGCACGTGGGATCGAAATCGAGGTCCACACGTTCTTTGAGTGCTTGATAGGCTGATGGCGTCAATTGGGAAGCCCATTGCTCGGCATCCCCATGCCCGCCGACAATATTAGCCTCGGCCTGGACCGTCTTTAAATAGTCCTCGGTCACATACGGCGCGAACTCTTTGAAGTCGCTGGCACCTGTGAGGAAGTGAAGGAGGTAAGAACGCACCACTGCCTCATCGTTCACAATGGGGGCCAAGCCTGTGGCGGTCGAACAATCGAAGTCCATATTCACCGGATGGCGCCAGAGTTCCATCCGATCCCGGTACTTCACATTGAGATACGGCACCGGACGCGGCAGCTTCAAGTAGGTGAGGAAACGGTCGCGTTTGTACTCCCCACGACTCTCATCGAGCTTGAGTTGCTGGTAGAGCACATGGGCCTTGAGCGAATGAAAGCCGCCTCCCAATCCCGAGACAAAGTCCCACGACCGCTCTAGATAAGCCGCGCGCTCGTCCGGGTTTCGGTCCATGTCGATCTCCGCATTGGGATGCATCTTGCTTAGAACCGTGAGCACGTAGGTTTCCTCTCCTAACAATGACGACCGTTTCTCTCCCAACGCCTTCATCTGGGCTAATGTCAGCAGTCGGTGGATGGAATGTTCGCCAAAGCCTTTGCTTTCCTTGCGTCTCAGATCCTCGACAATGGCTTCAACCAGATCCGGATAGTCGGGGCGGCTGAGCTTGGACAGGATTGCTCGTTTCTGTGGTACAGAGAGGTCCAGGCTCTTCCAGTTGAGCATCAGCCAATCAATCCCGGCCGATCCGACCTCGCCCAATTTCCTGTCGTCCCGAAGCGCCTGTTTGACGATGGTATCCATGGAAATCAGGGCCGGGTCCAGCGTCGTTGCCAAACTGGGATCGGTCTGCTTGCGCTCTCGCTGATGATTGAAGTGCACTCCGAGTGCTTTCTTCAGATAGTCGAGTGTCGCTTGAGGATTGTCCTCATAACCGATCAAGGCCTGACGGTTCTCAAGAACCCCGCGACGCGACGACTTCTCAAACCGCTTGCGCCATTGGCCCAGAATACCATTGAACTTCGTCTTCTCTCCCGTGTTCTGATAGTGCAAGGCATGGAAGTAGTAGTAATCTTCTGTGCCAGGTATCAGTTCTTCGAGTACGTCGGCTCGATTCTCGGCCAGGGCAAAGCGCTCGATGAAGCCGATCTCCTTGGCATGCGAGGGGTTCACAACTAATGTGGTCAACAGAGCGAGGGCAGTTTGACACCACCACCCGCGAGGTTCCCTGGGTCGTTGGCAAAAGCCATTCATGATTTGTCAGGTTGAATTCAATTGGGTAAAGTAGACCATCGCCCGCGCAGGCAGGAATTCAAGGATTCTAAACCGGGCGGACACATGGTCGATTCCTCGTTAAAGGAATGACGCACCGGTGGCGTAATCCTTAGAAATATTTCAGATAGGGGGAATATTTCTATGCTGGAATCTTGTACGTTTCCTGTTTGCGAAAGCCTTTCAGCTGGATGGCGCCATCTTTGTAGATCTCTAACATGGCGTATGAATTGTTCGTCGCGCCGCTGCCTTCTACCATCGCGGCTATGGTGCAGTAAGCAATATCGCCAATCTGGTGAAGCTCGTGCTTGTGGCTGTGCCCTTGAAATACGGCCCGGACCTGGCCAGACTCTTCGAGTATCTTGCGCACCTCAAGACTCTGTTTGATCGCATAGGGACTGGTTCCCGGCTCCAAGTCCAAACGTTGGTGCACAAAAGCGACTGTTGGCAACGTGGTCGATTTGAGATCCTTTGCTAGCCAGGCCGATTCCACAGGAGGAATGTTCGTATCCGACCATTCAAAGTTCCCAGGCCGATAGTCCTTAAGATCTTTCTGATAGCAGGCATCGAGTATGATAAAGTGAACGCCATTCTGATCCCAACTGTAGTATCCTGATTTCGTTGCTCCGCACGATTGATAGAACTGCTCTTTAGTCAGGGTGGCAACACAGTGGTTCCCAAGCACGTAGTGACGCGGACAGTCGACTTTCTCAAAGATCGCATTGATCGCTTTAAGGAACTTGATTTCCTGTTCCGCCGTCGGTGCCACGTCGACGAGGTCGCCAAGTTCAATCACGAAATCCGGTTTCTCTTGCTGAAACAGCGCCACGGCTTCGGTGAGTTTTCTGGTAGACTCTTGATAGTGCCGTGAGCCACTGGATCGTTTCTCGGCATAGTGTAGATCCGTGACAACACCAATGCGAATCAGGGGTGGCGCTTTGGGCGCCTGGTCCTGGCCATGAATGAGCGTGGCGCCAAGCCACAAGCTGGAGGTTTGTATAAATCGACGTCGGTTGCTACTTGGGTGAGACTTCATGAAAGATATGGTGTTGTTGGTAGGGTGAGTAGGGTGAGTAGGGTGAGTAGGGTGAGTAGGGTGAGTAGGGTGAGTAGGGTAGCACAGGCTTCCAGCTCATGGCACGGCCTAGACGGCCGTGCGATCATGGAAACGTGAACCGATCTCCTCGGATCGACATCACAACGTAGAACTAACGTTGCTCGTCACGTGGAAGCCATGTATCGTAATGCTTCGCACTTTGACTCGACCAGAACGGCGAAGAGCCCCACAATGGAACAGTGGGTAGCGTCGCTTCCCAGTCAGCGAGTTGACGAAAGAGACGCTTAAACGTTTCGCTTTCTTGAGGAGCGAGATCATTGGCTTCGGCAAGATCGGTAGTGGGTTGAAAGAACTGTGCAGGGCGATGGGAAAGGCGAATCAGTTTATCATTACCGCTCAGAATGGCCGCCTGCCCTTGAATCCGCCAGAAGAGTGTGCGTTTGATAAGCACAGGTGCTCCTTTGAGCACGGGTAAGACATTCATGCCATCGTAGGCCCCAAATTGGTTTGTCGCTTTCGTGTAGTTGCGCTTGTCTTCATGTGATAGCGGAGATCGCAGAGGGAGGACGTTGCCTTCTGCCGCGGCCATGAATGTGGGGAGAAGATCGAGGCTCGAGACGGGTGTGTCGCAGTGCGTGGCTTTCGGTAGGTTGTCAGGCCACGACCAGATCATGGGCACGCGTACCCCGCCTTCACGGAGGCAACCTTTGACACCAGAGAGAGGACCGTTCCAACTCGCATTTCCCGTGGCGCCACCGTTGTCCGAGAAAAAGACGATCAGTGTGTTCTCTAGTTGTCCGCTCTCCTTCAGTTTCGCCTGCACCTTGCCCACACCACGGTCTAACGCGAGCATCATAGCGGCGTAGGTGCGACGCTTCTTGTTTTCGATGTGGGCAAACTTCGCGAGATCTTCTTCTGTGGCTTGCAAAGGACCATGTGGCGCATTGTAAGAGAGAAAGAGAAACCATGGCTTGGTTCGAGAGCCTAACCATCCAAGGGCCTCGTCCGTGAAGAAGTCGGTCAGATAGGGATTTGAGAATTCGCGTAGTGGTTGGCCATTACGTTCTAGCTGATTCTTATCTAGCTTTGGAAAGTAACCGTGGCTGCCTCCAAGCATGCCACAGAAGTGATCAAAGCCACGTTGATTCGGGTGGAATGCATCTCCCTTGCCGAGGTGCCACTTGCCGATCAACGCGGTGTTATAACCGCTGGAGCGGAGATGATCGCCCAGCGTGTGTTCTCCTGGTGGTAGCCCCAACAATTCGGGACGCGTGGCGTAGTTTGCCACGCTTTGATTGAGATTCCCTTCATAGCCGAACCGCCTGGGATCGCGGCCTGTGATCAGTCCGGCACGGGAAGGTGAACAGACCGGACTTGCCACATAGGCCTGGGAACAGAGAACTCCTGAGGCAGCCAGGGCATCGAGGTGCGGTGTTTTGAGTCGCTTGCTCCCCATGCACCCCATGTCGCCATAGCCCATGTCATCGGCAAGAATGATCAGGATATTAGGAGACGCTGCGCTTGCAGCGAAGACAGCGATCCCCGTGAGTAGGAGGACGATTCGACAAACCATTTGCTAGATGTAGCATCTCAGATCGTGGATTAGAAGCCGTCGTTTTATTTGTCTGCGGGAGCGCCGATTGAAATGGGGCCGATGTAATCGCGGGCGATGACAAGGTTGTCGAAGAGGACCGTGTTGATCGGATTCTTAGTCCAGCGGTTCGTGACATAGGCTTCCAGGGTGAGGGCATTTGCCCATACCGATGGTGACGTGCGCCAGGAAATACCTTTCCAATGGCCTAGCAGTTTGCCGTCGATCCAGAACGCTTGTTCACCATCGCGCTTGCTTGGTGTGTTGTGTTTGAGCATGAATTCGCAGCAGATCCAGGTGTCTTTGGAGATGTCGGGTAGGTCGTCTGGTCTGAAACCGTTGCCCCAGTATTTCCCATCAGGTGCGGGTTTCATTTCATGCCAGTAACTGTAGAAGTTCCACCGGCCCGGTGCGGGCCATTTGCCCCAGTTTCCCCACGGCTCCAGCGCGGTTGAGAAACGTGTATCTCCTTCAGGCTTGAGCCCTGCACCACCAAAGCCGGACCAGCGATCCTTGCCTTGTAGACTTTTGTTCGCGCGGAGCGTGGCGAAATGGTGAATGTAATCGGAGTCCTTATCGAACTTGGTATAGAAGCGAAGGAATAGTGTTGGTGCGGATTCAAACCACTTGGTGAGGCCGCCGCCGGTGTTGTGGGCAAGGTCCGCTCGAACCTGTAGTGATTGTTTGCCAAAGCGCTTGTCATTCGGGTCCACTAGCGCGAGTACGCGTTTGTCCTTGTCACGCGCTTCATCCCAGCGGCTGGTGTAGTCCTCGACTTCGAAGTCCTCGGCAAAGATTACCGCGGGATGGCCCGCCGCCTTTGCGCTTTGGTAGAATCCAGCACCTCGGGGCAGGTTACTGGAAGCGGCATGATTCGTAGTCAGATCAGCTTCGGTAGCAACAAGCGAAGCGAACATACCGACGACGACGGAGGGCGTGAGGCCGAAGATGGTCATGCCGGAGCTAACCCCGAGTCAGACTTGGTGTCGTCGGGATGGAGCTTCCAAACAACCCAAGCGCAGGCGATTAGACAGGCGTCTTTGGCGGTGCCTCCATGCATGTCTCTGATCGATTCTGGACGGAAGCCGACGACGCGTACGTTGAGGATGCCCATGCCTCCGGCTGCGACGAGGACGGCAAGACGCCCTTGCCAGCCCGAGCAGAGTGTGATTCCAGCGACGGCCATGGCGACGCCAAGATGTTGCAGAACGGTGTTAGGATTTGGCCAATACAAGCCGGAGTGGATGATGAGCTCTCGTTACGTGTCGGTGGGCCAAAGGATTTTGGGAACAAGGCCTTCCCAGATCCAGACGAGTTCCAGAGATCAGCGGCAGAGGAGACGAAGTTGGCGGTGAAAATGATATGTTTCTGTCATGGTGTTGGGGTGGTGGTAGTGTAGATCCGGCATCCTGTCGGTTTCTCGGCCTGGAAGGCCGAGCTACTCTAAAAAGCGCCAGGTTAATGATGGGGCTGTATTGATTAGGTTGCCGTGTGTGGGCGGCCCATCCAGACATTCTGGGCCCCGGGGGTATAGTGCCCGCTGATGAAGCGCGTCGGCAAGACGGTTTCATCGAGGAGGGTGGTGTCAGATAATTCAGCATTGATGCGGGTTTGTTTCCAAGGTGGATGCCAGATCCGGAAATAACAAAGCTTGCCGAAGCGTAGGGTGTAGGCGGTGTAGCGTTCTAACAGAAGGGCGTCGAGCGAATCTGGTGTGCAGGGTTTGTAAGTGGTGTGTGGATCAATCTTGGCTTGGTAGGCCAAGCGAGGCGTATCAGTGTCATGGTGACCTCCATTCGTCCGGACTTCGGCTTTGAGGAGGCCCTTCTCATGGTGGTGGTGGTAGTCGAGATCGCCTAAACGATAGGGGAGACCAAAGGTGCGTGGTCCCAGAAAGGCAGCAAGTTTGTTGGGAACCCATTTGGTCATGAAGTAGATGCCTAGTTCGCCGCGGTGCATCACGTAGGTGCGCACGTTGAGGAAAGTGTGGGTAGAGATGGGCTTAAAGAGGGCTTTGGCGAAGCGACCGCCAAGCCGTGGTCGCATGTCTCGCATGGTAAAGGCAACGAGACTGACAAAGGCACGCCCGTTGTAAAGATCGAGGGGCACAGGAATGAGAGGTTGTAAGATCTTGGGATCCACCTCGAAGTGGAGAAAGACGGCGCGATCCCAATGCGCTAGGAAAAGAGGTTCGCCACGGCTGGTGAGAAGCCTTGCTCTTCCTAGATCACTGAGCGTCGGCCGCGTCACCCCAGGCGCCCTCCAAGTAGGTAGCCGATGGTCCAGCAAGCATAGATGAATGTGAAGAACAGATGAGCTGCCGTTCGAGGGAGTTTTCCCCTCCAATGGCTCCGGCTGTAATAGGTCCACTGGATGACCAGCCGAATGCCCCAGAAGATTCCAATCCCGGTTGTCAGCCAGATGCTCAGGGCATGGCGTCCAAGGGCAAGCTCTTCAGCAAATCGCTAGGTAAGGATACCGAATAGCCCCACGGTGATGCTAATGAACCAAGCGTGGACATGAAAGACCTCGCGCGGAAGTTTCGAGAGTCGCTGGAGATCATTCTGCCAATCTAACATAGTTGGAAGGAAGAAGTTGAGAACGGCGAGGGCGATCTGGCCAACGGCGGCAGCTTGGAGGCCGTGGATGAGAAACTCGGTCATGATGGCTAGAGATTGAGGTTTTGTAAGGCGGTCTTGAGAGTTGGATACTCGTATGGAAACTTCAAGGCTTCGAGCTTGGTTGGAACCGCCCGTCTGCCGGTGAGTGCGATATTCGGATCGCTGTTGATGAGCCAGGCGCCAAGATAGACGAAGTGCTTGGGGACAGCCGGACTCCATGGGCGTTTGAGCCTTTTCCGAAGAGTCTTCATGAACGCACGACTGGTCATGGGACTCGGGCCGGTGGCATTGATCACCCCGTGCCAGTCACTGTCATTGATCGCATGAATAAAGAGATTCACCATGTCGTCTTCGTGGATCCAGCTGATCCACTGGCAGCCATTTCCGATTGGGCCTCCCAAGCCCCATCTGGCGAGACGTGCTAGGATTGGCAAGGCCCCGGCACGAGCTCCCAGGACGAAACTGATCCGAAGAATCACGTGGCGCATGCCTGGTAGAAGGGCCTGGCCAAGGGCGGCTTCCCAAGCCACGCAAACATCCATTGGATAGCCCTCAGGCACGTGCGCAGCTTCGGTGCAGACACGGTCGCCAGCATCTCCATAGGCGGCGGTCGAGCTGCACTGGATCCAAGTCATCGGTGGATGATCGACCTGCCTGATGGCCTCACCTAACACACGAACCGATTCCACTCGGCTCGTGATGATGGCCTCGCGGTTAGCCTTGGTGGGGCGGCAGTCGACGCGCTTGCCTGTCAGATTGACCAGGACGGTGGCGTGTTCCATTTCAGCGACCCAGGGGCCTATTGTCCGGCCATTCCAATGAATGGCGCGGCCGTTTCCATGGTAGCGATCTGGTTCGCGAGTGAGTATCACTACGTCCCAACCAAGCTGCACAAGCTTCTGGGCGAGGAGCGCTCCAAGATAGCCGCTGCCTCCTGCGAGAATGGCCTTGTATCGATTCATACTTAGTTAAGCTAGGATGGCGGCTGTCAGAGAGACGGCCGTTAGGAAGATGAAGGGTGCGGTGAGCGTGTGATAGCCGGGCCGAGCCACTACCAGGGGTTCTCCGTGATGGAAGGGTTCCAGGTCCATCCCAGGCCCGCAGCAAAGAAAGCCCAGCTGCTGGCCGAATCCGATTTGGGGACCGCGCGTGATCAGTGCGATTCTAAGGGCGGGGAAGAGTAATACGGCCAGGACCCACCTGGTTCCGAATGCAGGCCATTGGAGCAGAAAGATGCACTCCCAGTTTCGCCAAATTTCTGTCGGAAGAGAAATCATAGGATCAGAAATTTCTGTCTTTACAGAAATAAAGCAAGTCATTTCGACACCTATCGCTGGATTCGTGAAAATTCAGAGGGGAGGTATCCTAGTCCGAACCCTGACGGCTTCTGTTACCTGGAAGAGCCTTAAGAGCCCCAGCGATCTTTTAGACCATCGAAGCTATCAATGCGCCGATCTCGGAAGAAGGGCCAGATGCGACGAAACTCTTCCTGCAGCTCGAGGTCGCAGGTCACTATCGTGATTTCTTCTTCGGTCGTGCTGCCTTCCGCGATGACTTCTCCATAGGGATTTGCTGCAAATGAGCGTCCCCAGAAGAGGGTGTCACCTTCCTGGCCGATGCGATTGACGACAGCGACGTAGCAGCCATTGGCGACGGCATGACCCCGTTGCACCGTTTGCCACGCGTTGTGTTGTGCCGGGCCCAACGTATCCTTTTCTTCTAACAACCACCCAATTGCAGTAGGGTAGAAGAGAATGTCGGCCCCTTGCATCGCCGTCAACCGCGCGGCTTCAGGATACCACTGATCCCAACAGATAAGCACGCCGATCGTTCCGAATGCCGTCTCCCATGCTTGGTAGCCGAGGTCGCCTGGCGTGAAATAAAATTTCTCATGGAACCCGGGATCCTCGGGGATATGCATCTTGCGATACTTGCCGAGGAGCGTGCCGTCAGCGTCGATAACAGCAGCCGTGTTATGATAGACGCCGGTCGCTCGTTTTTCAAAGAGGGGAAGAACGATGACGATGCCTAACTCTTTCGCGAGTTGGCCAAATCGATCTGTGGTCGGACCTGGCATGGCCTCGGTCAGATCGAAGTGCGTGGGATCTTCAATCTGGCAAAAGTACAAAGTGGAGCATAGTTCCTGCAGGCAAACGATCTGGGCGCCCTGTGAAGCTGCTTGTCGAATCATGGTTTCAGCCCTAGCAAGATTTGCCGTGGGCTCGGGCAGAGCTGCAAACTGGGGCAATCCTAGGGTGACCTGTTTCTTCATAGCTCCGTGTATTTCTTGTGAGAGCCGCGTGCTTTGTCGACAGGATACTTGGCTGCATTCTTGGCCATCTTCTGGGTCATGGCCTCGAGCAAGTCAATGTCGAGATTATCCGCCAGCTCGAAGAGATACATCGCGATGTCTGCGATTTCGTCCTGAACCGCTTCGCGATGGGTTGCTACGCGTTCTGCGCTCTCTTCTGGTGTCTTCCAGAGAAAGTGCTCCATCAGCTCACTCGCCTCGATCGTGATCGCGGCAGCGAGTTCTTTGGGATTGTGGAACTGCATCCAATCGCGTTCGTCACGGAACGCGCGGATCTTCTCGGTCATGGCATGCACAGTCATCGGTGTGCGGACTATGCGTGATCAGGTGACTTGTGGAAACCCTGAAATTACGCGCGTTCGGTGACGAAGCGTCGGCCGAGCATGGCGGTGAGCGCGATAATAGTCGTGACCGCAACTAGTAGAGCATCAATATTGAGTTGATGGATAAAGTCGCTGAAGCTTTGTGCGAGCATCGGCGGTAGAGAACTGCCAGTTCGTTGTCACAGCGGCATCGTTTCGGCGTT
>Ga0222717_10001583_pt1 | contig 18428 bp, 19 predicted proteins | sample C33_18DmetaG_FD_165053 | JGI IMG/M metagenome (GOLD analysis project Ga0222717, IMG submission 165053) | Estuarine water microbial communities from San Francisco Bay, California, United States - C33_18D | ecosystem: Environmental > Aquatic > Marine > Unclassified | place: USA: California...
CTCATAGAGAATGATTTGTTGATGGACTTTGATAGTCTGACACAAATCATTGACTGCTTTCCTACCGATGTGCCTAATCTTATCGAGAAATTGCATGATTCTAACGGCATAGACAACGATGAAGTCATCGAAACACTAGAAATACACTACGATATTGACTATTGTGATGGTTGTAGTGTTGTTTTAGATGATGGCTATTGTTACAACGATTCATGTGTTGACAAACAAGATGAATGTTTAGAGGAGGAAGAAGATGCCTAATCCTAATAAAAATAAACACTTCAACGATGAAGCTTTGAGAATAAATCGAATGCTAAAGAAAGAGAATGATGCTCTAAGTGAAATTGTAGACGAGTTCGAAGACTTCCTATTAAATATAAATACCCAATGGGATGATGACAAACAGTCTCAAAGACTACAAGACATGATACTAAAAGTAAGGAGTAGAGATAATGAGTAGATATAGCGTATACAGAAACCTTAACAACGGCAAGCTGTCTGTTAGAGATAACAAAGGCTTAGTAGTGGGGCATTGTGATGCCATTACTTTGTTTGGTGTTAAGTTTAATGTTAACAAGAAAGGTCTCAAGAGAATACGACAGACCAAAAGAAAAGAAGTTGTTGCTGTTGCCAGTGGTCAGGTGATGAGCGCATACAACTTTACCCGTTACAAAGACAGGCAATCGTTAGAAAAGTTTAAACTGGTTGACTATAAGCCTGTCTATAACTTCAATTCTATGCAAGTAGCCAAGAAGATAACCTTCAACCCTTACACCCATGATAAGTTCAGAGCATGGACAGTTTTTGGTGAGGAAGAGTTTATCACTGTAAACAATAAACAGGTGAACATTAACGAAAGTTCTTATGTAGATATAGATGATGCTTATCTTGTTGCAATAGACAAGGATGGCAGAATGCTGGGGCTGACCTAATGAACGGTAAAGATGTACTAGCTATGGAAGAAGAGGGTTCTATCTACTACGACCACAACAAGGAAGAATATGTTCCAGTAGGTAGGACTCCACAGTCTGTAATAAAGAAAGAAAGAAAGAAAAGAACTGCAAGACGCAGAATGTTAAATAAAAATAAATGGAGAAGAAGATGATACAAGGTACACACTATACAAATGTACAAGAAAATGTAAATCTACAATACACACAACATGATGCTAACTCTAGCATCAAGGAGTTTGCATTGGTAGAAGAGAGGTCTTTATGGACTCGTGGCACACAAGCCCCGAAGCATAAGGCTATTGTTAACTCAGAAACTGGAGATGTTATATCTGTAGTAGGTATAAACTACAAGCCAATACAAACAAGTGAAGCGGTAGCTAAATACCAAGAAGCTTTGTTTGCATCCAAGCTTGATACTAGAGGTATGATGCGTAAGGTTTCGAGTTCTCATGATGGAGCGAGACAGATAATAACTTATACTTTCCCCGCTCATGAGATGGAAGTAGCAGAGGGTGACCCCATGTACCTACAAACTACTTTACTAAACAGTTATGACGGCACTTGGAGTTTAGGCTCGTTACTGGGTGCGTTAAGACTGGCTTGTTCTAACGGACAGGTGGTACATGATTCATTCTCAGCGTTCTTTGGTAAGCATACCAAGGGCTTGGATGTTAATGATGTAATAAGAAGATTAGAAACTTCTTTGGATGTCTACATGCAACATGTAGAACTATGGAAACAGTATCCTCGTACTAAAGTTTCTGTTGTTGATGCGGAGAAAGTATTACTTGCTCTTGCTAAAGACAACAAGAAGACTATGAAGATACTAACAGAAACCCATGCTAAATATGTATTACAAATGGGCAACAACCTTTGGGCGTTGTTCAATACATTGACAGACTGGTCGAGCCACACAAAGGTTCGTAAAGAAAGCAACAAGCCTTCGATTATTATAAATAGAGAGCAGAAAGTAAGACAAGTTCTACCTCTTTTAGAAAGTTTAAGGCTCGCGGCTTAAATAGGGCTTGACATAAGCGAGGTTGTCCTGTATAATCTTCATTATGAATTAATAATTAATTAAAAAACCATGAGTTTATATAATCTATGTTTACTTTAATAATATTAGTTCTAGGATAACTAAGCTTATGTTTAGTTTTTATATAACATACAGTACTTTAAAAGTACAAGGATATAATATAGTGATAGCAACAGGTAAAGCACAATGGGCAAAAGTATTGCCACATCAGTTAGTAACTAATGATAACTTTAAAGACTATAACTTTTGGTCGTTAGATTTAGAGGTTACTGACAAAGAAAGAGATAGACTAAAGAAAGAAGGTTTGAGACCTTGGCACAGGGGTGGCGAGGAAGAAACTAATATCTTTAAGTTTACAAGAAAAGAAACTTCATCTAAAGGTAAGGAGTTAGGACCACCTAAAGTTGTTGATGCAAATAAAAATGCATGGAGCAATGGAGAGATTGGTAATGGCTCGTTAGTCAAGGTTAGTTTCTTTACATATGAACATGCGATGACTAAGAAAGCTGGTTTAGGAAAGTCACTCAACGCAATTCAAGTAGTAGACTTAGTTCCTTACGAGGGTGGTGCTGGTGTCAATGAGTTTGATGACATGGGCGGTGACTTGGACGAGCTATAGGCAATTCAACCGCGGTTGATTTGGTAACATTTAGGGGCATCTTCGCGGATGCCCTTATTCATTTTGGAGAAATATATTTTGGAAAAATTAGACCACACTCAATCTAATTGGGTTGAACACCATGTTCCTTGTCCTGAATGTGGTTCTCAAGATAATGTCAGTATTAATAAAGACGGTTCTTGGAAGTGCTTTGGTGGTGATTGCCAAGCACATGGACAACATTATGGCGATGGTAACTATGAATTAAGTAACAAGACTGAAAGTAAAGAAACAAAGTTAACCGCCACAGGTATTCTCGGTGCGTTAACAGATAGAAAGATATCCTCTGAGACTGCAAAGAAGTATGGTGTAACTATTACACGCAACAAAGACGGCAGTATCAAGGAACATTTATATCCCTACTATTCAGACGGCAAGAAGATTGCACAGAAGATACGAAGTGTAAAGACAAAAGACTTTCGTATCGAGGGCAGTGTTAGAGACGCTGACTTATTTGGCACACAATCCACTCAAAGCAAGGGTAAGTTTATTACTATTGTTGAGGGTGAGTGTGATGCGATGGCGGCTTATGAGTTGATGGGTAGTAAGTGGGGTGTTGTTAGTGTAATCAATGGTGCAAGTTCAGCGGCTAGAGATATCAAAAGGAACTTAGAGTTCTTCAATGACTTCGAGAGCGTTGTAGTTTGTTTTGATTCAGATAAAGCTGGAAAGAAAGCGGCTCGCCAAGTAGCCGAACTGTTTCCACCTTCTAAGGCAAAGATAATGACACTGCCTTCTGAGTATAAGGATGCTAACGAAATGCTCAAAGACAATAAGCGTCAGGCTTTTATGGAGTACTGGTGGGCGGCTAAGTTGTTTGCACCTGATGGTATCATCAGAGGTGACAACATGTGGGGCATTGTTACCGAGGAGATTGACCAATCATTTGTTGAGTATCCTTGGGCTGGCATGAACGAACTTACCTATGGTATTCGTACACATGAGTTGATTACAATCGCGGCTGGCAGTGGTATGGGAAAGTCACAGTTTCTTAGAGAATTAATCTATTATTTAATCAATACAGAAGATAGTGGAAATATTGGATTGTTGATGATGGAAGAGTCTACCCGCAGGACAGGTCTTAGTTTGATGTCGATGTCCGCAAATAGACCCCTTCACCTTCCCGACACATACATAGATAGCGAAGAGCTTAGAGAACATTATGATGTGACACTAGGAACTGGTAAAGTATTCTTGTATGATAGCTTTGGTTCTAACACAATTGATAATATAATTAGCAAGGTTAGGTACATGGCTAAAGGATTGGATTGTAAGTATGTTTTCCTTGACCATATATCTATACTTGTTTCTGACCAACAGAGTGGTGATGAACGCAAGGCTCTTGATGAGATAGCTACCAAGCTAAGAACCCTTATTCAAGAGACAGGCATTGCTTTGTTTATGGTTAGTCACTTGAAGAGACCGGGCGGTACTGCTCATGAAGAGGGTGGTATTACTTCTCTATCACAACTCAGAGGTTCTGCTGGTATTGGACAGCTATCTGATATGGTGATAGGTTTGGAGAGGGATGGTCAACATGATGACCCTCAGATAAGGAACACCACTACCATTAGAGTACTGAAGAATAGGTTCTCAGGTTTGACTGGTCCAGCTTGCTACTTGTATTATGATAAAGATACTGGTAGAATGCTCGAAACGGACAAGCCAAGTGAGAACAATGAACCTGAAGATGAGTTTTAAATGAAGATAGTATTTGACATAGAGACAGACGGACTAGACCCAACGGTGATATGGGTTGTGGTAACTAGTGATGTAGACACTGGTGACATGCGTACCTTCTTGGCTGAAGATAAAGACAAATTCAAAAAGTATTTGTCTCAAGCCGATGAAGTTATAGGTCACAACATTATTAGCTATGACATACCCGCACTTAAAAAACTATGGGATGTAGACTTTAGTAAGTTCAAAGTATCTGACACCGTAGTTATGTCTCGTCTTGCTAACCCGTCCAACCAAGGTGGGCATTCTCTCGACAACTGGGGCAAGTCTTTAGGTTTTCCTAAAGGTGACTTCCATGAGTGGAGTCACTTGAGTGATGAGATGATTACTTATTGTAAACAAGATGTTAGGATTAATGTGTTGGTTTATAAGAAGTTATCCGAACAGCTTGAGGATTTTAGAACAAGGGCTATCAATTTAGAACACGAAGTTGCTGACTGTATTAACGAACAAAGACTTAATGGTTGGTTGATTGATGAACGCAAAGCTAACATCTTATATGCTGGTTTGTGTGAGAAGAAACAAAACTTGATAGACGCAGTGCATGAAACATTCAAACCTCTGCCTACCTTTGTTCCTTTGACAGACTTAAAGAACAAGTACAATGCTGATGGCATGTACTCGATAGCTTATCAGAAACAATTAAACAGAGGTGCGTTTTGGAAGACACCTAAAGAGTGGGGATGTATTGAGTATCCTGAGTTTAACTTGGCTAGTAGACAACAGATAGTTAAGTACTTAAAACATTTTGGATGGACACCTACCAAGTTTACTGACAAAGGCAATGCTATTGTTGATGAGTCAGTACTTAAAGGTGTTACAGAAATTCCAGAGTGTGCGTTGATTCTAGAGTACTTCTTAGTTTCTAAGCGTGAAGCCATGCTTAAAAACATATTAGGTAAGATAGAAGATGACAACAGGATACACGGATATGTCAACACAAATGGTGCAGTTACAGGAAGAATGACACACTCATCTCCTAACATGGCACAGATACCCGCCGTTAAGAAAGGCTCGGATGGTAATCTTGTTTGGGGATTAGAAGGTAACTATGGTGCTGACTTTAGAGAACTGTTTACTGTTAACACAGGATACAAGTTAGTAGGTTGTGATGCTAGTGGTTTAGAGTTACGCATGCTTGCTCACTATATGAATGACAGTGACTACACTAATGAAATACTACACGGTGACATACACAGTAAGAATCAACTCGCCGCTGGTTTACCAACAAGAGATAAGAGTAAGACTTTTATTTATGCTTTTCTCTATGGTGCTGGAGATGAGAAGATAGGAACTATCGTTGGCGGTGGTTCAAAACTAGGTAAGAAAGTTAAAAATGATTTCCTTAATAGCACTCCCGCTCTAAAGGTTTTAAGGGAGCGTGTTGTTAGGGCATCAGAGAAAGGATACATCAAAGGCTTGGACGGAAGAAAGATTTGGATACGCTCCGGACATGCCGCATTAAATTTTTTATTGCAAGGCGCTGGTGCAATTGTTATGAAAAAAGCCTTGACAATTTTAAATAAGAGAGCTATAATGGAGAGTCTGGATTATAAATTTGTCGGTAACATCCATGATGAGTTTCAATCGGAAGTGTTAGAAGACCATGCTGAAAGGTTTGGAGAACTTGCTATTGAATCTATTAGGGAAGCCGGACAATACTATGAGCTACGCTGTCCATTAGATGCTGAAGCAAAAATTGGCAATAACTGGGCGGAGACTCACTAATGAAAAAAGATATAAATACTTTAGTCGAAGATATAAATACTATATTTTCTGACATAGGCAACGGTAAGCCTATCGAATTACCAAAACAAAAAGTAGATAAGTTATTAGATGGTTTAAGAGATGTTCTTAATGACTGGGCTACTCCTAAAGCAAGAGGAACAGGACTGAGGATGTCTAATGTTGGCAAACCCAACAGACAGCTTTGGTATGATATAAAATCTTTAGATACCTCAGAAGATTTAGCACCCTCTGTAGTTTTTAGATTCTTATATGGTCATGTTGTAGAAGAACTTCTATTGTTTTTCGTAGACTTGGCTGGGCATAAGTTAGAATCACAGCAAGAAGAAGTAAAAGTGCTAGGGCTTAAAGGACATGTAGACTGTATAATAGATGGTGTTGTGGTTGATATAAAATCAGCCAGTGACTTCTCATTTAGAAAGTTTAAAGATGGTAAGCTGTCACAAGATGACCCCTTCGGATACCTCGCACAACTGTCAGCATATGAACATGGCTTTAATAAAAGCGGTGGCGGTTTCTTAGTCGCTAATAAATCAACAGGAGAGATTTGTCTGTACAGACCTGATGATTTAGAGATGCCTAACATAGAAGAAAGATTAGAAACGGTTAGAGCAGAGTTAGAAGAGGACACACCTCCCGAAGAAAGATGCTACCCTATTATAGAGAAAGGTAAGTCAGGGAACATGGGGCTTCATAACTCTTGTAAGTGGTGTAGACATAAGCATCAATGCAACCCTAACCTTAGAGTTTTTAAATATGCTAATGGCTATGAGTACTTAACCACGGTTAAAGTTCTACCTAATGTAGAAGAAATAATGACAATGAATATTTAATAGGGGAAAGAAATGAATGGACGCAAAGCAAAAGCTATAAGAAGACAAGCTATGCAAGAAATGATTGACTGGTACAAAGGTTTACTTGGTCCTGAAGAAGCTGATAAAGTTAGTAAGGATAATATCTTTGAACTTATACCTAAACAAACACACTACAGAGCGTTTGGTTCGTTTAAGTTGTCAGCCTTTTCTTACAAGTGGTTTATTAAAACAATAAAGCGTGGGCTAAACCCAAAGGATTTCATGAATGATTAATACTTCAAACGAATTAGAGAGAGATGTAATTTATTTTAAACTCTCTATAGATTCTAAGATAGGTGCTATGTCTTTAGAGATTATAGATAACACGATAGAAGGTAGTGAGATTTCAAACATACTTTCTCCGTTAGCTAAAGGCATTAGTATTATCTTAGAGGAAGACCCCGACTTGCTTTATGAAGCGGGAACAGAGATATCTGATGGTGAGTTTGTAGCGGGTGACAACGATACAGTACACTAATGGGTAAAACAAAACGACATCCTGTCACAAACAAATTAAAACATTCGGTTAGGAATAACCGATTGTGGAAAATGAAGATTGAGAAAGACAGGAAAAAAGAACAGAAAAAAACTGGAGATTTAGATGGAAGAGATTATAATAAACTCAAGTAACTTTATATCATTAGGTTGGTTTGTTTCTTTTTTAATACTGGGTGCTGTTATGATTTGGTATCAAGGAACAAAAGCTTATGACAAAGGTATACGAGAAGCAGTCTTAATGCACAGAGAAGGAAGATTAACTTACAGTGATTACAAAGACGAGAACGGCGTTACTATGGTGGATATACAAATAGACCCCATAGATGATTAAACATAACACATAACTGGAGATTTAAAAATTGAACACATTACCAAATGATTATCAGAACTTTATTGCTCTGAGCAGGTATGCTCGTTGGCTACCTGAAAAGAATAGAAGAGAGACATGGGAAGAGACTGTTGCTAGATACTTTGACTTTATGGAGAAGCATCTTAAAGATAACACTAACCAAGAACTAGTACCTAAGACGCGTAAAGTATTAGAGCAAGCCGTACTTAGTTTAGAAGTAATGCCTAGCATGAGGGCGCTTATGACTGCTGGTCCAGCATTAGAGAAGAACCACATCGCTGGATATAACTGTGCTTATCTAAGCGTTGACCATCCAAAAGCATTTGATGAATGTCTATTCGTTCTGATGCACGGCACTGGTGTAGGGTTTAGTGTTGAGAGACAACATGTTAATAAGTTACCCGAAGTTCCGGAGAACATGATTGATGTGGATGATGTCATTGTAGTACAAGACAGCAAGGAAGGATGGCAGTCTGCGTTCCGTAAACTTATTACCTATCTCTATGATGGCGAGATGCCTAAGTGGGATTTCTCAAAGGTAAGACCTAAAGGTGCTAGACTATCTACCTTTGGTGGTAGAGCCAGTGGTCCTGAACCATTGCTAGATTTGTTTAACTTTTCTACTAACATATTCAAAGAAGCGGGTGGTCGGAGACTAACCAGCTATGAGTGTCATAGAATGATGTGTAAGATTGCCGAGGTTGTGGTTGTAGGCGGTGTTCGTAGGTCAGCCCTTATCTCCCTATCAAACCTAACAGATGAACGCATGAGAAACGCTAAGAGCGGACAGTGGTGGAGCGACACGCCAGAGATGGCACTAAGTAACAACAGTGTGTGCTACACAGAGAAGCCCGACATTGGTATCTTTATGAAGGAGTGGACTTCTTTATATGAGTCTAAGTCAGGTGAGCGTGGTATCTTTAACAGAGAAGCCGCGATTAAACAAGTAGCTTCTATTGGTAGGAGAGATAGTGACCACGCCTTTGGTTGTAACCCTTGTAGTGAAATCATACTTAGGGATGGACAGTTCTGTAATTTAACTGAGGTTGTGGTTAGAGCAGAGGACACACAGAAAGACATACTTCGTAAAGTAAGACTTGCTAGTATCCTTGGTACATTCCAAGCATCACTAACAAACATCAAACGCTTGCGTCCTAAGTGGGTACACAACACAGAAGAAGAAGCACTGCTTGGTGTGTCGTTGACCGGCATCATGGACAACAGTTTTATGAATGGTAGTAATGATGATAGTCGTGGATTCTATGGCAAGAAAAGTCTTCCTGATTTCTTGGTTGACTTAAAGAAAGAATCTGTTAAGACTAACAAGGACTGGTCAGAGCTATTAGGTATTCAACAAGCTACTGCTACTACTGCTATTAAACCTAGTGGTACAGTCAGTCAGTTAGTTGATAGTGCTAGTGGTATACATACTAGACACAATGACTACTACTTTAGAAGGGTTAGAGCAGATGCTAAAGACCCAATAGCACAGCTTATGGAAGACCAAGGGATACCTTGTGAAGCTGATGTTATGAAACCTAATAGTGTTAAAGTTTTTACATTCCCAATGAAAGCTCCTGAAGGTGCAGTACTAAGGAATGATAGAACTGCAATAGAGCAGTTAGAGTTATGGCTTATGTATCAAAGATACTACTGCGAGCATAAACCTAGTGTAACCGTAAGTGTAAGAGAACATGAGTGGATGGAAGTAGGAGCATGGGTATACAAACACTTCGATGAAGTATCAGGTGTTAGTTTCTTACCACACTCTGACCACTCATATCAACAAGCACCTTATGAAGATTGTACTAAGAAAGAATATAACGAACTAGCTAAGAAGATGCCTAAGTCAGTTGACTGGGATTTAATTAGTCAGTATGAGCTTACCGATTCAACTGTAAGTTCTAAGACACTAGCCTGTACTGGTAGTGTATGTGAGTTAGTTGATTTAGTTGAAGAGGAAAGAGAGATAGAATAATGGAAACATTTTTATTAATCTTGACACTACAACTTGTTATAATTATACTAGCTGATTAATGTTTAACTAAAAAAAGGAGACTTTATGTTAGAGAAAATAAAAAACGGCGCAGACGGTGCGATAGATGTAGGCATCAAGCTGATTAGCTTATCAATTGTATTACAGGTTATCTTTGGTTCAAAGGTAGCATTCCTAACTGGGAATGTAATCGGTTCTATACTTGATATTGTTTGGACTCTAGGTAACGCTGGATTAGCGGGCATCATTGCCGCAGGTATAATCTGGAAGTTGCTTGACAAAGACATCACCGATAATTTAAAATAAGGGGTGGCTGACAAGCCTAATAAAAACACTTGGGGTCTCGTCCAAATGGATGAGACTTCCAAGCTTTACCGTAAACTAAAAGAAAGACCTAAACCTAAACAAATATCTCCAAGGCTTTGGAGAAAGGACTGGAACAAATGAGCGAGAACATAAAAGTTCAATGGAATGAAAACAGAATGTCTGATAGACCTGACAATGTAAATCCGTCACATTACCAGACAGGAAAGATAGAAGTAATAGATTTTATACTTGACCAAAAGATGAGTTACTTAATCGCAAGCGCTACTAAATACTTGTGTCGCTATCCTCACAAGCATAAGGCTGGAGAAGGAAGACTAGATGACTTACGAAAAGCACGATGGTTTATTGAGAAACAGATAGAAGAAATCCTAAGAGAGGAGAGCCTCAGATGAAAAGTAAAGGCATCTTACCTTTACCTACTTATACAAAAGGTAGAGGAGATAAGAAGAAGACTAATCTGTTGAGTCTTAATGTGTTTAGAAACTTGCACCACTTTTCAAAGAACAAAGTCAAGCAAGATTATGCTAACACCATAAGAGAGTTTGTAAAAACTCTTCCTAAATATAAAACCATACAGCCTAGTTATACGCTATACTTTAATAACAATAGGAAAAAAGATTTAGATAACTACACCTTTCCTATGCACAAATTCTTAATGGACACTCTCGTTGAAGAGGGTATCATAGAAGATGACCATTATGATTATGTAACTGAAATCACCACTGAGTTTGGTGGTATTGATAAAGACAACTGCGTTGTTGTTGAAATAAAAGGAGAAGAACTTGTCACTAAATAATAGTAATGACATTAAAGAACTTAGAAAGTTTGATGTTGACTTAGAGTTTGGTCAAACATGGGAAAAGCACATAGATGAAATGTTCTCAGGCGCAAAGACTTGTGAAGTAAAAACTGAGAGAGATACTTGGTCAAAGACAGGTAACATTTGCATCGAAGTACAAAGCTACGGTAAGCCATCAGGGTTAGCGTCAACAGAAGCCGAGCTTTGGGTACAGAATTTAGTAAAGGATGGTGAACTTGTATGTAGTTTAGTATTCAACACAAGTAAACTAAAAGAAATAGTTAAAGGCATGGACACTCGTACAGTAATGGGCGGGGATAACAACGCTTCTAAGTTGCACCTAGTATCATTAAAGAATTTAATGAAGGAGTTTTTAAAATGATTACAATAATAACTATGATTGTTATATTTATAGTTAGTTTTTTAATTGGAGCATTCTTGCATGACGACAGAAAAGATAAATAAAGTTAAAGAACTAAAAGAATTAGAAGCCAACTTGTTAAATGTTAACAGAGGTATATTGGCTTTAGAGTTTGATGCTATGAATCAAATAAAGAATGAGCCTTACTTAAAACAAATGTATGTATTAAGAAGCGCTTATGAAAAAGATATTAGGGAGATTAAGAATGGTTAAAGAACCACAAAAGAAAGAAGCTAATCTTGTAGGGTTTAAGATTTTGTTAGATAAAAGCGGTAGACTTACCGCAGAGATGTCAGGATTACCGATAGAGTATTTAGATAAAGCTTTTAAGAATCATCCCAACAAGCATGTATACGGCGCACTTATTCGTTTAGTCAACAACAGAGTAGGGGAGCTAGTAGAAGACCTCGAGAAACACCTCTCAGCTATCTAGAATCACCTGCCACCTGTTACTAGTTTACCGGTTACTCCATAATTCCTTCTACTGCCACCGCGAGAAGGGGTGGGTTTTGTTCTAGTTCTATTGCCAGCTCTGCTTTGAGAGCCTTGTCCTGTATAACCCTTACTTCCTTTGTTATCTACAGTAACATTAGAATAAGTCTTTTGTTTCTGAGCTTGTTTCTGAATTTGTTTCTGTTGTCTAACTTGTTCTTCTTCTTTAGCTTTAGCTTGTGCTACTGCTTGTTCATTCTTAACTCTGAGTTCTTCCATCTTGTTAGTTCTATTAACTCTCTTATCTCTTCTGTCATTTCTGTCAGAAAGTAAAGAAGTATCAGTAGAATCAAAGCTTACTCCCGCACTATAATACTCAGGCGTACCAAACTCTACACCATACATTGATTCTACAGTAGAGTCTCCTAGCTTTGTTGGATTCATTATCTGAAGTGCTGGGCTTACTTTCTGTAATAGTCCAGCACTTCTAAGTAAAGCTTGTCTTGTTGCAGCATCTGGTCCTGTGGCTAACATGCTAGGAGTAAATGCTTTTACTGGTCTTAGTGTACTAAGTCCTGTCTTACCTACTTTAAATGCTTTATCACTTCTTGTTAGTTGTTTAGCAGAATCTTTTAATAGTGTCTTCCAGCTTGCTGTGTTTTCTCCGGGAACTCTTACATTCTTTCCTTTGTTAAACCAGTCAGCCAGTGTGCCACCGCCTGCAACAATAGCACTTGCTTCTGCTAACTTACTACCATCTCCTGTAGGAATGTCTAAGTTAAACTGACTGTCGTATGCCTTGTTGTAAGTCTCGGTTATTCTTTCCTTGATTCCGGCTTGGTTGTCAGGGTTCTTTAGAATCTTGTTGAGGTTATCTAAGTTAGCACTTTGCTCAAGCCATAGATTTTCTACTTGTTCTCTACTAGGGTTAGTGCCTAAGTCTGCAAAGCTTTTGTTTACTGCCTTGATAATAGAACCTTTAGCAATCTTACCAGCAAAGTTAAACTTCATCCCATCTATCTCACTGAGTATGTAGTCTCTTAGTCCATCTATAGGGTTAGCACTTACTTCACCACCCTCTTTATATCTTCTGCGGTATCCTTGCCATCCCGGACTAATGCTTTTTTCTTTTTGTTTCTCTAATGCTAACAAGTACTCAGCCCACTTCTTGTTCCTCATTCCTTGTGTTATCTTTCTTCCGGCATTCTTTAACTCTTCTTGAGATACTAATCCACCTCTTCTATAAGCGGGGAAGATTACTTTTTTATCTTTTAAAAATCCGTCTTTAGCTAAACCTTTTAACATTTTTGAAGTTATAGGTAATAAAAGAACTGGAACTTCCTCATCAAATGTCATGTTTGTTCCATGTGCGTGTTCAAATTTATGGTTAACGGCTAGTTTAAAATCTAACCACACTTGTTCTACCCCTTCTTTTTCCCTGTGAGCTTCCCAAACTTTTTCTGGGTCGTTAGGATTTTTTTCTCTTGTTGCTTTTAAAATAACACCTATTTCTTTTAAAGCCCTTGAAAGTTTTTCAGAGACTTCAGGGTCATACTTACCTAATAACTTATTAAACTCTAAAGGAATATAATAATTATTTTTTTCATATGTCATTAGTATTGAGTCGTGATAAGAATTACCATGTTTCTCTATATCGCCTAAAGTTCTAATGTCTATAGGATAAGCAAGCTGTCTAATTCCTCTGTTTAAAGACCATTTAACAACTTGTTTAACAGTAGATGCTGTCCAATCTTTTCCTGCAAAAGGAATAGAAGAAGGAGGAGTTTTTTCTATCCGCGTTTTAAAGTCTTTAACGTCAGCAAAATCTGATAATAAAGTACTTCCTTCTGTACCTCCGCTGGTTTCCCTGCTAATTTTTTCTTTGTTTATTATTTCTTTTTCTACTTTTGACTTTTCTTTCAAAAGATTGTCTATTTTTTTTGGTATGTGTTTAAGCTCTGGAAAAGAAAACAAAAACTTTTTCATGTCTTTTATTGCTAACTCTTCGAGTAAATATTTTTCTGCATTTAATTTTGGATTTAGTTCTTTTGCTTTGTCTTTATCTAAACTAGTTTCTGTTAATTGTCTTCCTCTTAACCCAAAAGAATATAAAATCTGGTCTAAAGATAAGTTTGTTATTGCGTTAGAAGTATCATAAGCGCTTCCTTTTCCAAATGTTCCATCATTAGTTACAGTATCTTCAAATTTAACTAAAACGTTTTTATGATTTTTTTCTAAATAAGATAAAAGTTTATACAGTATTGTGTCTTTAGTAACCTTTCTTTTATTTATGCTTATTGACTCTCCACTTCCCCCATCCATTTCAGCTAATCCTGTGTAACTACTAATTTTATCTGCAATAGTTATGTCTTTTAGAGTTTTGCTGTTAGTTCCAGTGTATCTTTTATCTCCTGTTTTGTTCTCTACGAAATGTTGTAAGACAGATGAATTTACAAGACCGTTGTCTAACTCAGGAGTTGATGAAATATTTATATCATAGTTTTCTTCTTGATTCTTTTTCCAGTCAAAAATAAGAGAGCCTTTTTTAACGTCTTCAATAAACTCATTGTCTCCCAACTGAGAAACATTTTTATATGTTTTTTCAATTGGTAAGTCTTGCATAATAATTCTAATTATTTCTTGTTGGATGCTTTCAGTATTAAAAACTTCTTCAAATCTTTTTTCTCTATCCTTTATATTAAGAATATTGGTAGGAGACTTATAATTTTTTGCTGTGTTATTTATATATCCATCAACCCTGTCATTAAGTACATCATTAGAAGCAAATCTTCTTGGCACATAAACAAGAGGAACTTCAAAACGATTTAATTTACTCAGGTAAGATTGGTTTGTTTCCTCATGTAAGCCTAAAAGAAAGTTTATTCTAGATTCTTTATCATCTAACTTATGATATTGTTTTATGGTTTCATATCTTTTATTGCTGTCTTTAGAGTTAATAACTCCTGTAGATTTAACTTGAGATTCTACTCTAAGTTTCACAACTTCTAAAGCATCTTCTTGTTCTCTAACTAGTTGCTCCGCTTCTTTTAAGTTTTCTTTTATTTCTTCTCTAGTATAATTACCATTCTGCATGTTTTCATAAAGTTCTTTAACCCTGTCCATAGATTGATAATGAGTTCCAGCAAACGAGGTGTTTTTCATACGTTCAAAATCCACTTCAGTAAGAGCTTTATAAAGTTTTTCTGGTGAAGTATTAAAATTATTTAACTCAGCTAACCTATAACCACGGTTTGTTTTGTAAACCTTTAGCTCTTCTTCCATAGTTTCTAAAGAATTTTCATAGTGCCTGTTTATTGTTCCTAAGTTTTTTAAGCTTGCTCTTATTGTTTGCAAAGGCTGTGCTTGGTTTTCTAAAACCAACAAAGTGTTTTGATTATCTTTAACTAAAACACTAGGGTCTTCTATAGAAGGAGAAGAAAAATATTCTTGTGCATCTAATACTCTACCTCTATTATGCATCCAAATATTATCTCTGCTTTGTCCTACAGGAAGTACTTCTTTTCCATACCCAGTAACAAAAACACCTGAACTTACCCAGTGAGGCTCAACATAAATGTCAGCCAATAATTCAAACAAAGCTTTATCCATTGCTTCAGGATTGGCAGAAACAGGATAACCTAAAATTTTATTTGTTTCCTCTCTAAAAGTTTTATCTGATTTTAACTGAACTTTAAAATCTTTAGGTATCATTCCTAGAAGAGATTCTTGATTGTCATCGTACCAATCACTAATAAGTTCTTGAAGCTTTTGTGCTTTTGATATTGTGTTTTGATTTTCTACTAAGCTTTGACTTAAAATTAAAACATTTTGATTGTAAGGTATAACACTGCTTTTTTCTATGTCATAAGCTTCCCAAGAGTCAGGGTCTAACCCCACTTGTTTTTTATTTATTTTTTTAACTAATGAATTGTTTGCGTCTTCAAACTTATCTTTAGCTTGAGAAGACTCAAAATATTTTGTTATTTTTTCTTTTGTAGAGTTTAAAAAATCATTATCTTTTCCGGGTATATCATTAATTACATCCAGTTCTTTTTCTATGTTCTCGTTTAACAAATTTAAAAGCATCTCATTTCTTTTTTCGATAGGGTCAAAAACTTCATCAGACAAAAGAAAGTCAGGACTTTGTTGTTTTTGAAATTCAACATCTCTTATAAAAGCTTCAGTAAAATAGTTCTGTCCTTTTTCGTGTAACTCTGTAATATAATCAACGACTTCTAAAACTTCCATAACAGAGTGATAATAAGCTTGGACATCTTTGGTAAAAGCGTGAGTCCTTATGTAAGATTTGTCATTAGAGTTTATTTTTTTAAAAGAGTTTTTTAAATAAGCTGATAAATTAGATGCTATACTTTGTGCATCTTCGGGCAGTATGTCATTAACATTAGTTCCCTCATCTACAAGCTCTATTTGAAAACCAACAGTTAACTTTTTTATTAATTTCTCAAAAAACTCTGCATAATAATAAGCTTTTCTTGCTTTATCTGCATTTACATCCGAGGCAGCTCCCGAAGTAAAAAAGTCAGGAGTTATTTTTCCCATAGTTCCTTCTTCGGACTGTAAAGAAGATAGTACTGAAAGCCCTTCATCTAATTCTTTAACTAAAAAATCATTAAGAGATTGAGAAAAAATAGGAACATAGCTTTTAGGAAGTTCGCTGGTCTCTGTGAGTCTATTGTGTCCTTTATTCCTATAAGAAGTATAATGAATATAATCAAAACCTTCAAAAAGTTTTTCAGTCTTTCTAAAAGACTTTTTCAATAGCTGTCGTAAATCCATAACTCCAGAGTTATTATTTACTTTTTGAGAAGCAACAAAATAATTAGGGTCAAACTCTAAATTTGTTCCGGTTAAATAATTAGTGTAGTCTTCACTATAAAGTTTTTTAAAAAGTCTGTTTGTTGTTGACTTAAAAGCAGAGCCTCCATTATAAGAACTATCCGCTTCTTTTAATTTTCCAGCATTCAAATTCAATAATAAATTATAAGTGTTTTCTAAAGCGGCTATTTGCCTATCATCTATTACATTATAATCCAGATTAAAGTCAATATTGTCTAGCAATCCTCCCGCTTGTTCTCTTGCCCCGCGCTCTTTTTTTATCGCCTGAATATTTTTTTGGTCTTCCTCTATAGAAACTTTAGAATCATGAAAGTCATTGATTAAAAGATTTCTGTTTTCTATTAAATCTTTTTCAATGGTTGTTAAACTAGCTATAGCTTCGTCATCCTCTAGTAAAGAACTTTCTGTAGTTTTTATTTGAGAAACATTGTTAGCATAAAACTTTAATACATCTACTGTTTTAATTTTTTTATTTTGTGGCTGAGAATCAAACCAGTCTTCTATAAAAGAATCTTTAACTTCTTGTAGTTTCAAACCTTTATTTTTTCTCCAGCTTTGTATAGTATTTTTCCATCCAGAAGGTTTTTGTGAAACATTTCCTTCTGTAATTAGAAGATGAGGAAGCTTATAAATAAAGCCGCCAGACTCTTTAAATTTTTCATAGTTTAAAGATAAAAAAGTTTCTTCTGCTGGTCTGCTTTTGTTGTATAGTTTATTAGCTAATACAACTGCTTTGGGCTGTTTTACTTCTACAGAGATTCCTTCTCCCACTAAAGAAGATACGTTATCTAACGCTTCTTCTAAATTTTTTGCGGAAACCTCAAGCTGTTGTGTGCTTGCTGTTTTTATTTTTTTAACTGCTGTTGTTCCAGCAGTGGTAGTACCAGACATAGACAACGCGGCAACACTAGCAACATACTGTCGCTGTGCCTGTAGTATTAACTTGTCTGTTTTGGATAGGTCAGGGTTCATTAGTGCTTCATCTAACCCAGCATACCAAGCAGTCATAGACTGACCAAACTCTGCGGCGTTCTCACCTATTAGTTCTCTAGTTCCGTAGGCAATAGCATCTTGCATAAATCCATCGCCCTTATTCTTAAACATTCTCATCAATGGTTTTAAACCAAGACGCTCTGTGAATGCTTCAATACTTCCTTGTACTGTTCCATAAGTTAATGACTGAGCAAATGTCTTACCTTTTTCTCTAGCTTCATTAAACTCTAACGAGCCTGTGTATGCTCCCATAACAGCTAAACCAGCCGCGGGAGTACCAAAGATACTCGTTACCATAGCAACAGCGGTAAGCGGAGCGCTTTCAAGAGCCGCTCTAAAACCTTGTTGAGTCAGTGTTAGATTGTCAGGAGTTCTATCGGATATATCTTGAGAAAGTTTTTCTATCTCTTCTCTTCTTTTTTCTACACTATCTTCAGGAGACAATGCGCTTTTAACTAAAGGAATAGCGTCAGCTACTTTACCTAGTGTGTCTGTACCTAAAGAATCTTTACCGAACAAAGGTATAGAAGACTCCTCGATAACATTAAGAACTCCCTTGTATGCTTGCTGTGCTGTATCAACTATATTAGCACCACTACCCTCAAATGTTTTACCTCTTTCTTTTTCTGATGAGGTATAGTATTTATTAAAGTCATCGTTCTTATAGCTCTTAGAAAACAACTCGGCTTCCTGTATAGTATTAAAACGCACAGCATTACCTGACTCTTTAGCAACAGCCAGTGCTTTAAAGTTATCATCATAGGTAGTG
>Ga0222717_10001586_pt1 | contig 18420 bp, 28 predicted proteins | sample C33_18DmetaG_FD_165053 | JGI IMG/M metagenome (GOLD analysis project Ga0222717, IMG submission 165053) | Estuarine water microbial communities from San Francisco Bay, California, United States - C33_18D | ecosystem: Environmental > Aquatic > Marine > Unclassified | place: USA: California...
AAAGCAGGAACAATAGAATGTCCAAACTAAGCGCTAGTAAGTTAATCAGCTTTGCAGCAACTGAGCGCCAGGCTGAGATATGCCAAGCTGTTATAAATCACGGAAGCAATAACAAGGCAGCGAAAGCCCTGGGGCTAGATCGGCGCACTGTAGATAGGACGTTAAGAGCTATTGAGGGCCGGGCTGCCATTAAAGCAGTGGCACCGCACCGCAATGTAGACAATGAGACCATGGAGGGCTTTGAGGCGAAGCGAGTTTCGACTGCTTTCAACTCCGAGGGTGATATAGCCCTACAGTGGATAATCCAAGAGCCATTGAAGCGCAGCCTGCAAGAGAAGGTTGAGGCGATGATGGAGGGCATGAGGGATGACCTGGCTGGGTTTAAGAAGCCGGTCAAAGCGCCAAAGAAAGTTAATGCCGACTATCTTGCCACCTATATCATAGGTGACCACCACTACGGGATGCTCGCCGATGCTGCCACCAAGCTGGACAACGACGACTGGGATATCAAGATAGCGACCAAGGTTCTTATTGACGCTGTCGATAGGCTGTTAGTCAGAGTAGGTGACTGTGAGACCGCGATACTGTTAAACGTGGGTGACTTCTTCCACGCCGACTCAAGCAAAAACGAGACCACCGCTGGGACCAGGGTAGATGTAGATACTCGAATCGGCAAGACGTTTAAGCTGGCTGGCAGGTTGTTCCAGATGTTGATCGACAAGATGCTGACGGTCCACAAGAACGTCATAGTGGTAAATGTGCGGGGCAACCATGACAGCGATATGGCCTGCCACCTGTCTAGCTGCTTGGAGATTCTGTATCAGAAAGAGCCCAGGGTAAATGTGCTAGAAAACTACTCAAAGTTTTTGCATTACGAGTGGGGCAATAATATGTGGGTCTACCACCACGGGGACCGGATAAAGCCAGAGCAGATACTGCAGACGGTTATCAAGAACCTGGACAACGAGTGGTCATCGCATAAGAACAGGTACTGTCTCCTAGGGCATATCCACCACCATGTCAGCCGGGAGTATGGCAGCATGCAGTTCTCCTGGTTCGGTTCTCTTACTTCTACAGACCAATGGCACTCAGATTCGGGATATGGATCAGAGCGGAGCATGACGGCTATTGTCTACCATAAAAAATACGGTGAAGACTCCAGGGTGAAGATTACAGTGGAGGCTTTGGATGGGTGATGTTATTTCGCTGCATAAAAAGAAGACCCACATTAAAAGGCTTTATTGTGAATGTGGAATCGCTCTGTCGTATTGGATTGATGATTACGGCGATAGCTATGGTTTATGTCATCGCTGCGATCTCGATACGCCTGATGAAATTAAAATCCAAATTGAGGAGAATACAGAATGAAGCACGCTACAAGCGAAGACTGGCGACGATTGAAGGAATCTATACCAGCTATCGAAGATTGGCCAGAAGATGATGCGGTCAACAGCCCTAGCCATTACAGAACCGGCGGCATCGAGTGCATCGAGGCCATTGAGGAGTCTATGACCCCAGAGGCATTTCGCGGATATCTGAAAGGCAACTGCATGAAGTATCTATGGCGGTATACCTATAAGAACAACCCTGTTGAAGACCTGCAGAAAGCTCAGTGGTACCTGGCGAAGCTAATCAGCAGCGAGATATTCGACGATGCCGATTAAGCGCGACGCTGCAGACAAGTGGTTTAGTGATGTGGTCAGGCAGAAGGCTGGCTTCCAGTGCGAGCACTGCGGCAAGCAAGATGGCAGGATGGAGTGCGCACATATCTGGGGCAGGGCAGCTAAGTCGGTTCGCTGGTCTATGGATAACGCACTATGCCTGTGCCACTACTGCCATAAAGTGTTCACGGCCAACCCGCTCGACTTCAGCGTATGGCTTGAGTCGCATCTAGGCCAGGGCCACCTGGATATGCTGAGAGAGAAGTGGCAGGTGCTAATGCCAACCAACAAGAAGCTCAGGGCAGAGATAGCCAAGCACTACCGAGAAGAGCACGCCAAGATGCTCCAGGATGAAGAATACCAACCCACCTCATATAACTAAAGGCTCTAACCAGGGCTTTTTTATTCCAAAGTGTTGTAACCGAAAAGCTTGACAGTTTATTTGTTGGGGGGTATTATTACACCTCAATCAAAAAACAAAGGTAATAAACAAATGAAATTACAACTTAAATATTTTCCAATTAATCCTGCTTCTGATCATATTGACGATTATATGCTTGCAGGTAAGTACGTTGTTTTTATAAGTGAAACAGGCGATGTAGTTGAGTCATTCGATCACGCTGAAGATGCGCTTATTTTTTTAGGGGAATAATCAAACCGCCCCCTACGGGGGGCAATCAAAAACCAAGGGGAATGATATGCGAATCAATGAGTGCTGTTTAAAAGAGTCCAATGCTCGCATCAAGGCGCAGCAGGATATAGTGGAGAGTCGTGAGGGCTTTGTAGGGGCTTTGATAGTATTGATCATCTTTGCCCTGGTATCAAACATGTCTTACTTTGACTGTAAAAACCTGGGGGTGTGCTAATGAGTTACAAAATACTAAATGAAGCGGTGGGCTTAATTCGTGATGAAAACCCATTGTGGGAGGGCAGCTACCAAAGTTTGCCTGACATCGCTAAAGACGGGCTGATAACATTATGGCTTGCAACTCACCCAACCTGGATGGATGACGTATTTCCACACACAGTAAGCGATAAGCGCATGCTGGCTTTGGAGTGCGTTTATAGCGAGGACGCTACATCTAGGATGGCTGCTGCTATGTTCCGCGATGCTGCAGAACGCAACGCCAAGGACGTGGATAACGATGCCTACTTGTCTGAGGCTTTGGACGACTTCGAGGCGATCTTGGATACCCCAGATTTTCTTGAAGAGATCAGGCATCAGATATACATGTATCTAGAGCCTAGCATGGAAGAGCTTGTAATGGATTCCTTCCAGGACCTTAACCACTTAGACAGATTAGTTATGGGGAGTCACTAATGAATATTTACTTGCGTGAGATTTACGAGCTGTGCGCTCAACTCGACCCACCTTTGGACCCAATAAAAGACAAACAATACTTTGTCTCAATGTTGGATGAAATACAACGTATAGCAGTGGAGGGGTTAAATGAGCGATCAATTGATGAGCAGTAAGATTAGGGATGCGCACCGCTTTGCGGATAAAGCCATCAGGCAGTCTTACATCGAGGCGAAAGCCAGCAGTTTTAGAGCGTGGGTCACCGAGCCGGTAGTAGTGTATAAGATACACCTTATCGCCACGACCCTTTTACTAGCCACTTTTGTAGGGTATGAGTTAATAGTTTACCCCCTAAGCTGAGGTCTCCTTTGGCCTTTTGACCTGGCCTGGTCCACCAGGAGCTGAAACGGACTGTTACTTACCAAATGGAGTAATGCTATGAAAGTAAAAATATATCAATTGATCGAGCGAATAGTCGAGCAAGGTACAGAGGCAGGGTACGACAGGGCGCATAAGCACACTGATACACCTAACGAGGAAACAATCAAGCAGTGCATAGAGCAGTACATTATGCACGGCTTTGACGATGCCTTTTTGTTTGGTCCAGAAGAATGACCTAGCCAATACAGTTTTAGGCTCGTTAAAAGTCGTTGCGAGCCTACCCTCCCCCCTCAGACCGATTCGTATTTGGCTGGGGGGTTTTTTATGCATTACAATGTATATTGCAGCATTCATTTAGGTAGTTTTAGTCATTATTGCACACCGAGACTGTGCATATCATTAATGGTATAAGCTAAATAATAAACTGTCATTTCCGATCATATCTGGGTATCTATACAATGCGCACCTAATCAACTGAGAGGTGTATTGTGGTACTGTACGGAGTAATTGTAGTAACTATAGGTCTTCTGGCAATAGCGAGGGAAGACCTGGTCTAACCTGTAATCCGAAAGGTTTACATTCGCAGTAAAAACATGGACAATGCCTTTATTCTATTGACATAAAGGTGTCGCATGGAAAATTTAAACTTATCAAAAAGTCTTGAGGATTGCTTTGAGTGGGAGCTCAATGATCAGATCATTCGCTTTGACTCGATAATTGATTCGCTGATGAGCACTGACGTGCCACGATCACAGTTCCGCGATGAGCTGATTGACTGGCAAGACGACGTAGCCAACCTGGTGGATGAGGTATCAGCCCTGGAGCCTTACGAGGGCTTCCGGGAGTTTGCCACGATGGCAGAAGAGCTGTTTGGTACTGAGGTTTAGTCTAGTGCGTAAATTCTCTGTTGGGGGTATAATCGGATGATGATTAAACTGACGACAGATGAAGACGTTCACGAGGCCGATATGGACCTGGTCCGAGACTACGCCGAGGCGCTAGTGGACCGGGATAAGCAAATGATGATTGAGGTGCTGTACCTGACTCACCAGCGCATGGAAAGAACGTGCCGGTGTTTTGAGGTTAACTGCACTTGTGACCTAAAATGAGACCTTCAATATTTACAGATGAGCTAGCCGCTGACATATGTCGCAGGCTATCCCTTGGTGAGAGCGCCAGGCAGATCTGCAGGGATGACAGCATGCCTGTTATGTCTACGTTAATGAAATGGTTGACAGAGCCTGATAAAGTCGCATTTTCGGAGCAGTACGCGAGAGCCCGTGACTGCCAGGCTGACTACTACGCTGATGAGATCATCGACATAGCAGATGAGCTGGGTGAGGGGGTGGATTCTAACGCCGTTAACATAGCCAAGCTGCGCATTGACAGCAGGAAGTGGAAGGTTGCCAGGATGTCGCCCAGGAAGTATGGAGACAAGCAGCAGATCGACCACACATCATCCGATGACTCGTTCAAGCCCACAGTGATTAAGCTAGTGGCAGAGCCATTACCAGCCAATGACTGATACTGCAGAGATTCGGCTCCCTCCCAAGATAGTCGAGGTCTTTGAAGGTGAGGCCCGGTATAGAGGTGCATACGGTGGCCGAGGGTCAGGCAAGACCAGGTCTTTTGCCCTGATGACTGCAGTGGCTGGGTACAGGCATGGCATGGCAGGTAACAGCGGCCAGATACTCTGCGCACGAGAGCACCTAAACTCCCTAGATGAATCATCCCTGGAAGAGATCAAGTCTGCCATCAAAGCTGTCCCCTGGCTTCTGTCGTACTATGAGGTAGGCGAGAAGTTTGTCAGGTCCAAGGATGGCCGCATCAACTATGTATTCGCCGGTCTACGCCGCAACCTGGACTCGATCAAGTCAAAGGCCAGGATCATTATAGCCTGGGTAGATGAGGCCGAGGGTGTATCTGATGCAGCCTGGCAGAAGCTAATCCCAACTGTCCGAGAGGACGACTCTGAGATATGGGTTACCTGGAACCCTGAGACCAAGCACTCAGCAACGCATAGGCGCTTCCGCGTCAACCCTCCCCAGGACAGCAAGATATGCGAGATCAACTGGCAGGATAACCCCTACTTCCCAAAGGTCCTAGACAACGAGCGCAAAGAAGACTTTAAGCTGCGCCCGGATGATTATGGCCATGTCTGGGACGGGGAGATGAAGATACACGCCGATGGCGCCTACTACGCTGTAGAGATGCGAGAGGCCAAAGCTGAGGGCAGGCTAACCAACGTGCCATACGACCGCGCTCTTGGCGTTGTAACGGCCTGGGACTTGGGGGTAGGCGATAGTACCTCTATCTGGTTTGCGCAGTTTGTAGGGGCTGAGGTGCGCCTTATCGACTACTATGAGAGCAGCGGTGTAGGTCTGGACCATTATGTCGCCCTGTTAAACTCAAAGGGCTATGTATACGAGAGCCATGTGCTGCCGCACGATGTCAGGGTAAGGGAGCTAGGCTCAGGTAAGTCTCGCCTGGAGACACTTGGCGCCCTGGGGGTGAGGCCAATCACTATAGCTCCGCAGTTGATGGTTGATGATGGTATACAATCTGTGCGCTCCATGCTCCCCAGGTGCTGGTTCGATGAGGAGAAGTGCGAGAGAGGCATTGATGCTATCCGGCAGTACCGTCGAGACTATGACGACAAGGGTATGACCTGGCGTGGACGACCTCTACACGATTGGACCTCTCACTGCGCCGATGCGTTGCGATACCTGGCTGTTGGGTACAAGCCCACATCATCTAGCTGGGGTGAGCCACTACGTCGTAACCTGCAAGGCATTGTGTAGTCAATATGATATAATCGGGCCTTTGTGACTTGACTGGATTTAGTTATGGCTGTTAAAGGTTTGTTGGCGCTTGCGAAGGCTGCAAAAAATTATGGCAATCCACCGCTGCCTGGTGAGCTTCCTATGGATTACTATTCGCGGCTGGCAAGAGCCAGGGATCAAGGCTTTGATACTGATACTCCTGTTTATCATGGAACGGCATCAGATTTTGATGCGTTTGATCCTGACCGCGCTATCGGCTCACAGTTTTGGTCTACTACAGACAAAGCGGCAATAGAGTCTGGTGATGTAGGTGCGCAAGGTAAGGGCGTTATTAAGGAGATGTATCACCGTATTAACAACCCGGCAGGGTGGGATGAATACGATAAGTTTGGTATTGATGAACTGATTGGCCAAGGGTACGACGGTCTAAAGCTGCCAGATGCTGACGGTCAATCAACAATGGTTGCGTTTGATCCTACACAATACCGTTCAGTCAACGCCGCATTTGATCCCGCAAAGAAAGAGTCATCTAATTTACTGGCAGGGGGGGCGAGTGTAGGTCTATTAGGTGCTGGAGCTCTTGCCACGCTAGCACCTCAAGAAGCTGAGGCTGGTGCAGCCGGTCTGCTAAATAAAATCAGAGCCTATCACGGTTCGCCGCATGACTTTGACCGATTCTCGACAGAAAGCATTGGTACGGGTGAGGGAGCGCAACAATACGGGCATGGCCTATACTTTGCGGAGCGAGAGCCTACAGCTTTAAGCTATCGAGATGCGTTAACTCCGCGCGATTATGAGTTTGAGAATTACTTAGCGATGCAAAATGAGATGGCTGAGAACTCTGGCGACTACACGCGCATGGAGTTTTTGCAACAGGCCATGAATCACGACACCCCCCAAGACTTCCGAAACATTGCAAGCGATTCTGATTATGACGATGACTATCGAGAAATGGCTGCAGACTTTGCAGATGAAATGGAAGCATTCAGGAATGAAAGCGGAGAGCCTGTTAACTTTGGCAGGATGTATGAGGTAGACATTGATGCTCGGCCTGAAGAGCTGTTGGACTTTGACGCGCCATTGAGTGAGCAGAGTGACCAGGTTAAAAACATGTGGGACAACTGGAAGGCAAGTGCTGCAGGCAAAAAAGTTGCTTCTGAAATGCCCGGTAATTTTGAGGGCGACATCACTGGGCAAGAAATGCACGGCCTTATTTATGAGGGTATGTCACCTAGCCCAGAACAACAGTATGGCCGAGGTATGGCTATAAAAGAGTCTATTGATGCTACACAATATCTGAGAGATCAAGGTCTGAAAGGCATCAAGTATGCTGACGCGCAAACTAGATTCTCTCCAAAAGGCCGCACAAGCAACTACGTCATATTTGATGACGCAACCGTGGACATAGCAAGAAAGTACGGCGTGTCCATGCCAGTTGCAGCAGGTCTTTTATCAGGCGGCCTGGGAACAGAGCAAGCGCAAGCAGCAGATGTAGTGCAGGAGCAATCATTTGGCGACATGGTTAACGAGTACGCCAACATCAACCAGAGAGCCCAGGCAGCAGAGGCCCAGAAGTTTGACGCCCTGATGCGTGAGGACGCTAGGTTGCGTGACATGGGGTCTGCTTCATTCGGCCAGGTATCTCCAGAGCTGGCTGCATACCGCCGATCACAGATTCTGCCGACCATTGGTGAGATGGGAATGGGAGCCCTTGAGGGGGTTGTCGATACAGTAGACTTTTTGTCTCAGCTTCCTACAGCCATATCCACTATGACCATGCCAAAGCGCACCCCCTTGCGTGATCGCCTGGGCGGCCTTCTAGACTACAGCTTTGTGGATGAGAGGGATCAAAGGGCCAGGGACGAGGCTAGATTGATTGGCGGGTTATTAAGCCCCATTTAATGGTATAATCGGCCCAATAACTGGAGGCCATAATGGCAATAAGCACATACAGCGAGCTGCAGTCGTCAATGGCAGACTTCTTGAACAGGTCTGACCTGACTTCTGTGATCCCGACCTTTATTGCGTTGGGCGAGGCCAGGATGAACAGAGACATCCGTCACTGGCAGATGGAGAACAGGGCATCGACTACAATTGACGGCCAGTACCTAACCAAGCCAGGCGACTGGGTTGAGACTATACGCCTGCATTTGACCGGCCAGAACACCTCTGCGATGGACCTGTTAAGCACTCAGGCCATGGCTGACAAGCGCCAGGGCTCAGAGAATGTAGCAGGCAAGCCAAGATACTATGCCCACTCTGAGGGCCAGTTTGAGGTATTCCCTACCCCTGACGGCTCATATGCTGCTGAGTTGCTATACATCCAGCAGATACCCTCTCTCAGCGACAGCGCGACTACAAACTGGCTGCTGACATCATATCCAGACATCTACCTGTACGGCTCACTACTGAACTCTGCACCATACCTGGCTGAAGATGGCCGGGCTGAGGTGTGGGCTCGATTGTATGGTGAGGCGGTAGACAAACTAAACTTAACTTCTGAACAGGCAGCTTATTCTGGTGTTGGCCTGACAACTAAAATACGAGGACTCGGATGAGCTTTTCAAACTTCTTAGAAACAGAGGTCCTGGACCATGTGTTTGGTGGCAACGCCTACACAGCGCCAGGGACTTTATACACTGGACTATACACTTCAGCGCCTAGTGATACAGGCGGCGGTACAGAGCTGTCAGGTAGCGGCTATGCTCGCCAGGCTACAGCATTTACTGTATCGGGAAACACTGCTAGCAACACATCTGCAGAAGAGTGGGCAACAGCTACAGGCTCCTGGGGAACTATTACCCACGTCGGCGTATTCGACGCAGCCACAAGCGGCAACCTGCTAGCCTATGGCGCACTGACTGCAAGCAAGACAATTGCTACTGGTGACGTGTTCCGCATCCCTGCTGGCGACCTGGATATCACGCTAGACTAATATGCTCTATGGCGTATATAAATACGGGCAGGCTGCATACTCGACTGCTAACCTAGAGGATGGCGCGGCTGTAATAGCAGCCACGTCTGCCGTATCGGCTACTGCTGGGTTTGTAAAAGAGGCTAGCTGCGTTATAGCTGCAGCGGCGTCTACATCTAGCTCAGGCCAGGCTGTACGAGAGGACTCGGCTGCGATTGCGGTAACCTCTACAACGCAAGCAGACCCACAAGCTATATTGCAGGCTGGGTCAGCTATTGCGGCTGCATCATCTACTGCAGGTGCAGGTATTGCGATACGGGGAGGCGAGCTATCTATATCGGCGACCTCTTCCGTGGCATCTGCAGGCGCCAGGATACAGCAAGGCATATCGGCAGTAAGTGCTGCGTCGTCTGCAACAGCAAATGCGGTTACGATAGTAGTTGCCGAGTCGGCGATTGCAGCAACAAGCCAGGCGGTTATGTCTGGCAATATTACGGCTGGTGGCGTGACTGTTATGTCGTCGTCGGCATCATTAAGTATTTCCGGGTCTATTCTATGGACAGACAGCCCTGGAGATGACGCAACTTATGCAGATGTAGCAAGTGCTGCTAACGAATGGGCCGATGTGGCTGAATATACAACTTTATGGGAGGCCGCTTAAATGGCTGATACAACTACAACCAATTATGGTCTGACCAAGCCAGAAGTCGGCGCTTCAGAAGATACTTGGGGAACCAAGATAAACACCAACCTGGACACTCTGGACACGACTGTTGACTCTATCCAGGGCAAGTCGGGCGCTGGTGTTTTAAAGCACACTAACAACACCAAACTAGCCACCACCTCCACAGGCATAGACGTTACTGGCACAGCCACGATGGATGGGCTTACTGTTCAGACTACTAATGGGCTGAATGCGCTTTTAGAAAGCAGTAATAGCTATCAATATTTACAATTTAAAAATACTGACGAGACTAATAATTATATAGGCTTCGTAAGCGATGATTTTGTAGTTTCGCCAGCTAACAATCAAAAACTCATAGTGACGGCGGAAGGCAACGTGGGTATTGGTGAGGCAGACCCTGATAGTACCCTAACTGTAAAAGGGGCATCACACACAAACTTTCAAGTTAAATCTAATAGTGAAAGTACCAAAGCCTTTATACAGACAGTACAAGATAGTGATGTTAGGATAGGGTCTAGCACTAACCATCCTGTTAGTCTTTATCAAAACGGCACAGAACGCCTCCGCATAGACGCATCAGGCAACCTGTTGGTGGGTACTACTGCTACTACGATAAACACTTCTTCATCTGTATCAGGACATAATTTATTCAGCTCTGGATACACTGTTCACTCCCGATCAGGTCAAACAGTGATGTCTTTAAACAGACTGTCAACTGACGGCACTATCGTAGACTTCCGCAAAGACGGCACAGCCGTAGGTAGTATTGGTACAGTATCAGGCGACATACGCATTGGTGGCCTTGATGACAATCACGCAGCAATAAGATTTGCCGCATCATCTAAGGCTGTACTGCCTGTTAAAAACAGTGACGGTGACCTGAGCGACAACACTACTGACTTGGGTGCTTCAAGCGCTCGCTTCAAAGACCTCTACCTATCAGGCAACGCCCTTGTAGGCAGGACATCAAGTCTTTCTAGCCAGTCAGGTAGTGTCAGTGCCAACACTGTTGTATCTGCACACGGAGGTCTTCAATCTCACGCTACATCCGCTGGCATACTTGAACACTATAACGATGCGACTTTGCTAAGAAGTTACGGAGCGAATGCTGGCTCTGGTGAGTTAGTGTTTAAAGTAGGTGGTGGTGGCGGTAGTACTGATTCCGAAGCCATGCGCATAGACTCCAGCGGCAATGTGGGTATCGGGACTAGTTCGCCTAATGGTAACGGTATTTTAACTCTTAATACGCCAGCAGATAACTCTGCTCAAATAGTATTTGCAGAAAATGATACAGCAAAATGGTTAATCGGTCATAGGCATGATGGGGACTACTTCCGATTTTATGATTTAGCTAATTCAGCAGAACGCATGCGCATAGACGCATCAGGCAACCTGTTTGTGGGTAAGGCTAGTTTAAACATAGGTTTAACAGGTCAAGAACTTAGAGCAGGCGGTTCAAGTTATTTCACCTCTAGCAGTGACACAACTTTAGGTCTTAATAGGCTTTCCAGTGACGGAACCGTTTTGGAAATACGCAAGGACAACGCAATCGTAGGTAGTCTTGGTAGTAATGCTTCTGGAGGTACACCAGTTCTTGACATAAGTGCCAATTCTTCTTCAGGCATCATGAGGATGCTTACGTCTGGCACAGAACGCATGCGCATAGACAGCAGCGGTTTATTAAAAATTGGGACTTCATCAACTGTTTCTCCATATTCCCTGTCAAAATTTGCAATAGACACAGGTACTTATTCTTTTATGGACTTGTTGTCTACGGGTTCTTCTGGGATTAACTTTGGTGACGCAGGCGGGGCGCAAAGAGGCATCATAGAGTACAACCACGGCAGTGATTATTTAAGGTTTGGAACTGCTGGCTCAGAACGCATGCGAATAACCAGCGCAGGCAGTTTGTATGTTGGAGCCGGTTTCTCTACATGGCAAAGCAATTCTTTTGGTGTTGAGGGTTTAAGTTCAGGAGCCTATACCGTTACATCTCATATAAGTGGTGCGCCAAGCGGTCAACCATATTCTTATTTCTTCTATAACAATGGCGTTATAGGAAGTATTACTCAAAATGGAACAACGGGCGTTGCTTACAACACATCATCAGACTACCGCCTCAAAGAAAACGTAGTACCAATGACAGGCTCTATAGACAGAGTAAAGGCTCTTAAACCTAGCCGCTTTAACTTCATTGCAGATGCAGATACGACAGTAGACGGTTTCCTTGCTCACGAAGCACAGGCAGTTGTTCCTGAATGTGTCACAGGCACTAAAGACGCAATGAAGGACGAAGAGTATGAAGTTACTGCGGCAATAGAAGAAGTCAGAGATGAAGATGGCAACATCACTACAGAAGCTGTAGAAGCCGTTATGGGTACTCGTAGCGTCCCAGATATGCAGGGCATCGACCAATCTAAACTTGTCCCATTGCTGACTGCGGCACTGCAAGAAGCTATCACTAAAATTGAATCACTAACAGACCGTATAGCGGCACTAGAGGAATAAAATCATGGCAGTAACTTGGGAAATCTCAACACTAGAACGTAACTCATCAGACGATGGTGTAATCGTTGCACACTGGCGAGCATCAGATGTAGATGGCGACCACTCAGGCAGCAGCTATGGCACTTGTGGCTTTACTCCTGACAGCTCTGCTGACGGCTACACAGCCTATTCAGACATCACAGAAGCTCAGGCTATTGGCTGGGTGAAGGACAGCATGGGTGAGGAAGCAGTCACTGGCGTAGAAGATTCTATCGCTGCACAGATTGCTGACAGCAAAGCTCCTGCGTTAGCTATTGGAACTCCTTGGTAATGATTGCAGAAATCTCCGCAGTTGTAGGTATCCTAAAGGCTCTTAACGATGGCATTGCTACCGTTAAAGAGTCTGGGGATCACTTGTCAGGTCTGTCGGGATTATTTACTAGCCTCACTGACAGCAAGGTAGCTGTAGAGAGCATTGAAGAGGCTACTAAGGCAGGCGATCATGTACTAACGCAGGAAGAGGCTCTGGAGCTTGCATGGGCTAAGAACGCCATACGCGAGCAGGAAAAGGAGCTTAAGAAGATAACGCCTAAGCACGTTTGGCGTGACATGCTGATGATACAGAACAAGTCTATACTGGATCACAAGCACAAGCTGGAGAAGGCTAGGCTAGCTAAACTCAAGAAGCAACGCCAGGTAGGTGACGCAGTTAAGAATGTGCTGGTCACAATCGCGGTGCTAACTATATTTGGCGGCAGTTACTACATGATTATTGGAGGATTGTAGTGGAATATTTACTCGATTTATATGTGCTTGTAACGTCACTGGTTACAATAGCCAGCGTAGTGTGCAATTACACCGAGACCCCGAAAGACGATGAATTTGTTGCAAAAGCCTACAAGGTTTTGGAGCAGTTCGCATTCCTTGGCAATAAAGCCAAACAATAACCTGGAAGGAGCACGACATGGGCGAGAAAAAAACAACTCCCATAGTGATAAACGAAGTAGAGTACATTTTTGAAGACATGACTGAGCAGCAGCAGGTGATGGTAAATCACTGCAATGACCTGGACAGAAAGATCAGGTCCACTCAGTTTAACCTTGATCAGCTTTCAGTAGGCAAAGATGCATTTATCAACATGCTAGTTGCTGACCTGGACAAAGAAGAGCCAGGAGAGTAATTAGACATGCCAACGGTTAAAGAAGCCATCCAGCGTTTAGACGCTCACGAACGTGAATGCCTGGCTCGATACAAAAACATCGAGAAGCAACTGGACGCTGGAACCAAGCGCTTTGATGATATAGATAAGCGCCTGTGGTTTCTTTACCCGCTGGTCATTGCATCACCTTTGCTTGAAAGGCTTATTCAGTGAGTATATTTACGGCGTTAATCGGCCCGGTTGCTGATATTGGCAAGACGTTCCTGGCCAATAAGGCTGCGGAAAAGCAGGCCAAGCATGACGCCAAGATGAATGTTATTCAGAACAGTGCTGACTGGGAGAGCAAGATGGCAGATGCCTCTAGCAGCTCCTGGAAGGATGAATTTTGGACCATTGTGTTAGCTATCCCAGTGTTTATGGTTGGCTACGCAATAGCTGCCAATGACGTGTCGGTAATTGACCGGGTGGCTGAAGGATTTGAGGCGCTAGACAAGCTGCCTGAGTGGTATCAGTATTTATTATTCATCGCGATCAGTTCCAGTTTTGGTATTCGCGGTGCCGGAAAAATTATGGAGATGCGCGGTAAGTAGCCGCCTCCGTCGCTCTGCAAAGGAAGTATAAATGGCATATGTTAGCGTAGACATTCCAGCAGGTATCTTTAAGCATGGTACTGACCTGGATTCTGTAGGCCGGTGGCGAGATGCCAACCTCATAAGGTGGCAGAATGGCTCTGTGCGGCCTGTTGGCGGTTGGACTACCCGTAAGGCCAGTGCATTCACTTACGCCCCCAGAGGCGCTATTACATGGACTGACAACAGTGCAGACGCCCACATTGCGGCAGGAACATACGAAAAGTTGTACCACGTTAATAAGGTGGGTACGGTTTCTGACATTACCCCTACTAGCTTTACCACTGGCGACCTTAACGCAGACCAGAATCTTGGCTATGGCGGGTCGTTCTATGGCACCTCTTACTACAGCACAGAACGTCCTAGTGACGGCGTGCCAGAAGAGGCCACATCCTGGTCCATGGATACCTGGGGTCAATATTTGATCGCCTGTTCATCAAAGGACGGCAAAATATACGAGTGGCAGTTAAGCACCGGCACCCCCGCTGCAGCAATTACAAATGCCCCTGTAGGCAATGGCTCTATTGTTGTTACTGAAGAGCGCTTTATATTTGCTCTAGGTGCAGGCAGTAATCCGCGCCTTGTAAAGTGGTGTGACAGAGAAGACAACACAGATTGGACGCCTACAGCGATTAACCAGGCTGGTGATCTTGAGCTGCAGACCTCTGGCGAGATTATGTGCGGCATCCGAGTAAGGGGCCGTACACTTATCCTAACCTCCCTGGACGCGCACGTCGCCACATACAATGGACCGCCAACTGTTTATGGTTTTGAGAGGGTTGGTACATCTTGCGGCACCATATCTCGCATGGCTGCAGTTGCGGTGGACGAGGGAGCCTTCTGGATGGGCTCTAAGAGCTTCTTTACCTACAACGGATCATCCGTGCAGGAAATGCCCTGCGATGTCTCAGATCACGTTTTTAAAGACATAAACCACGCCCAGAAAAGCAAGGCGTTTGCAGTCAACAACTCTCAGTTTGGTGAGGTGTGGTGGTTCTACCCCAGCGCCGACTCTCTAGAGAACGACCGATACGTTGTGTTCGACTACAAGGAAGGCCACTGGAACATTGGTGAGTTATCTCGCAGCTCTGCAGTTGATGCAGGCGTATTCACTAACCCTATTATGTTTGATACCGCTGGTAACGTGCTAAACCATGAGACCGGGTACTCACACAATGGTAGTGAGACATTCCTGGAGAGTGGACCTATATCGATTGCTCAGGGCGATCAGATCGCCAAAGTAAATGAGATTATCCCGGACGAGCTTAACCAGGGTGAAGTTACCCTGACCTTTAAGACCAGGTTCTACCCTAATGACTCAGAAGTTAGCCACGGGCCGTTCGCTCTTGCTAACCCAACAGGCGCCAGGTTTAGTGGTCGCCAGGTCAGGATGCGTATTAATGGAACCGAGCTTAAAGATTGGCGTGCAGGCAAGATGCGGCTTAATGTAATCCCAGGCGGCAAGCGATGAGCCTGGCTGAGAACCCGCCACCCCCGTTAGGTCCAGAATGGAAGCCCTGGGGAGAGCGACTTGTTAGCTTTCTAGCCAGGACTAAAACCAAGCTGGCCTACTACATAGCGGGTGACACGGCGGCAGAAGATGGCGTCGTATTGTGGGACCGAACTGGTTACCCAGTAGTGTCCAAGAATGGTGAGTTTAGGCAGATTGTATTAGCTGACGGTTATGGTGAGTTTTCAGCCACCAGCAGCATTACTGCGGCGTCGGCAGACACTGCGTACAATATATCGTTTACGTCGGTAAGCGCTAATGGTGGATTGAGCATTGATCCCAGCGATAATACAAAAATTAGGTTTGCTGAAGCGGGGGTGTATTCTATTGCGGGACATCTGCAGCTTAAATCGTCAAGCGGATCAAAGAAGACAGCGTATTATTGGATGGCTGTTGATGGCACAAACCTGGATCACTCAGAAAGGGTTACGGTGCATGCTAACGATCAGTTTATTGTCTTGGCTGTTAGTGATCAAGTTGAGGTAACTGCAGGCTCTTATATGCAGGCAAGGTTTGCTGTTAGTGATACCGCTTTATGGCTTGATGGGGCTGCTGCAACATCTTTTGCGCCAGCATCTAAGCCAATTGACCTTACAATAACCAGAAGCCGTCAATAAATGCTATAATCGGCCAATTATTTAGGGGGATATATGGCAGATTTACAAGAAGAGCTAGATCGTTGCGAGAAGTGGATAAAGGCAGCATTAGAGTACAGTGGCGGGACGCACGAGTACCAGGACATTGTTGAGGCCATAAAGAACGGATACATGCAGTTTTGGCCAGCAGAACACGGCTGCGCTGTTACAGAGATAATATCGTTTCCCAGGAAGAAAGTGCTGCACATTTTTTTGGCGGGTGGCGAGAAGAATCAGATAGTTGACATGGACGAGTCGGCGGTAGAGTTTGCAAGACAGCAAGGATGCACGGGCATGACTGTTGCTGGCCGTAGAGGTTGGGCAAGGGTCTTATTAAGCAAAGGGTGGACCGAGGCGTTCACGACACTTAGCAAGGATATATGATATGAGCGGTGGCAAGGGCGGTGGTCAATCCACAAAAACAGAAATACCAGCGTGGGCAGAGAACGCAACAAAGCGGAATCTAGCGCGAGCTGAAGAGGTCCAGAAGATTGGCTACATGCCATACTATGGCCCAGACGTTGCTGGATTTACGCCTAGCCAACAGGCTGCGATGCAGAACAACTTGAGTGCTGCTTCCGCGTTTGGAATGGCCGCACCTACCGATGCTATGGCTGGAATGCCGCAAGCTCAAGACTTTGGTGGCGGTATATCTGGATACAGCTCTGGCGGGTTGTTCGACCAGGCTGTTGCTGAATTTGAGGCACGAAAGCCTGCCTACGCAAAAGAATACAATGAGCTGTTTGCTGGCGGAAGTACGAATAATTTTAATCCTTATCCTTCCTACCCTGGCTCTGACAGAGTTGGCAGCATTCCGGTTGACTATAACCCCTACGCAGGCTCCAGAAACACACCTCCAATGCCTGACACTCGCGGAGGCGACATAGAAGTCGTTGGACAAGACTTTAGTAGCCGCAATGATGACTTTGATCCCTATGACTACGGATCACACGAGCAGGTATTCCCTGAAGAGTTTCAGGCTAGTGCAGCATCGCAAATTATGAGCGCCCCTGTATTGACGACTGCCGCACCCCAGGCAGTAGCTCAGCAAATGCAACAAACGCAGCAAATGCAACAAATGCAGCAAATGCAACAGTTACAGCAAATGCAGCAATTACAGCCAGTGCAGCAAATGCAGCAATTACAACAGTTGAATATTCCCGCAGCTCCTGGCAATCAGTTAAGCCTGCCTGCAGCGCCAAAGAAAGGCATTGATCAGATGATGTTCGATATGCGGAACGTAGGGAGGATTTCATAATGGCTTCAGGTAACGGTGTACCACAACAAGTAGGCATGGCTGGACAGCAAAGAATGCAGCCTGGCCCTATATCCCCGTCGCAGGTTAACTATGGCCCGTCAGTAACGGAACCGCCAGGACAGCGCCCAGTACCGCAAGATGAGAATGTAATGAATGTAGGAGGCCCTGTAAGGCCGCCAAGCGATTTAATTGTCAAAAGGACTCCTACGCCACAGTCTGGACCTAAGCTGGCGCCTCCCGCTGGTGGCGGCGGTAATCAACAGCAACAACCTGCCTATGACTCTGGCTCATGGGCGGACCACGGTGCTGTCGGCAAAAGGGCAGATGGTTCAAACATATATTTTAATGACACCGACTCACCATATTACACTGGCGGTAATCAATCACAGCCTGCCGCTGGTGGTGGCGGTAAAGCTGGCGGTCGCGTACAGCAGCAACAACAGCAGCAACAGCAAGCTCCGCAAGCTCCAAACATTAACCAGAGTGCCGCGCAGGGTATTCAGGGCGCTATGGCTGGCGCTGCTAGAGAGATGAACTATCAGCCCATGAACGTGCGGTCTCCCGGCTATCGGGCAACTCAGACTGGCGCACAAGGTTACGGCGCGGCACAAGCTGGCGCTAGAGGGTTCCAGGGTGCTGATGTAGGCGCAACAGGCTATGGTGCAGCTCAGACTGGAGCAACAGGTTACGGTGCAACTGCAGCAGGCTCGCAGGGCTATGGTGCAGAAAGAGCTGGAGCCACTGGCTTTGGTGCCGCAGATGTTGGCTCTCAGGGCTTCCAAGCTGCTGGGCTAGGCGCTCAGGGCTATGGCGCAGAGCGTGCAGGCGCTACTGGATTCCAGGCTGCTGGACTCGGCGCTCAGGGTTATGACGCTGCTCGCACTGGGGCAACTGGATTCGGCGCAGAAAGATTAGGCGGCGCACCGACAGTAACGTCCAGAGATGTGACGGCTGGCCAATTAGCTGGCACTGACCTGAGTCAGTATTACAACCCTTATGAGAGCCAGGTTGTGCAGTC
>Ga0222717_10001588_pt1 | contig 18399 bp, 15 predicted proteins | sample C33_18DmetaG_FD_165053 | JGI IMG/M metagenome (GOLD analysis project Ga0222717, IMG submission 165053) | Estuarine water microbial communities from San Francisco Bay, California, United States - C33_18D | ecosystem: Environmental > Aquatic > Marine > Unclassified | place: USA: California...
CGAACAAGTATTCGTGACCAGTATTCTACAATACACACACCAAAATTCAAAACATTACCTGAAATTGAAGTTGTCTATGAGCATAATGCAAATGTAGAATACTTTACCGCATCAACATTATATGATGAAGCAACATTTAATGATGTAACTGGTAAAGTCGAACTTGAAGGTGAACACGAAAGAAATATTCATATACCTGATCGACATCGGTTAGTTAACATGAATGATCGTATTCCACATTATCTTGCAGATGAATATATTCATGATAGTGTATGGTTTGATTTAGGAAAAGAAATTACATGGGATGATGGCTATGCAATACCAAGGATGACAATTGATAGTAGACCATCAATTGAATCGCTACGAACATATCACCATGATATTCAATCAAATACATTCTTATTTGAAACAACAACACATGATTCATATATTGACCAGACATTTGAAACTACACCAATTAATGATATCGAGTTTGAGAATAAGATTGTACAGCGAGCGACTTATTTTGATTTAACTAAACCAATACCAATTGAGCAATGGTTTGGTATGGGCTTTATCCAGCCACTAACTGAGGATGTATATAAACTGAGACTAACAGATTGGATTGGTGATAAAGCAATCTTTGGTGCAGTTGATCCAGAAGTTTATATTGTAAATGCAAATACAGTAAACATGAAACCAGAATATGAATTTGTATACACGGCATTGCAAGAACAAGATATATTTTTGAATATGAGCCTGACATTTGAGAGACAGGAACTCGATTTACACACATTCATGTATAATGATCGGTCAACACTTGGTATGCAAAGGCAAACAAAAGATTGGTTTGAAGATTGGGTATTGGCAGATTATTTACATTATCGGCTTGATCCGAATATGACAATACCTGAAGTTTCTGGTGGACCAGCAGAGCAGAGATTAATCAATAGACCAATACATTCTGCATATGGTAATAAACAATGGATTCAAGATCGTTGGACATTTAAACTTACAACAGACCTTCAAGAGGCTGATATAGAAACAACATTTAGTTTCGATCAAATGGTTGAGAATCAAATGATTTTCAAAGAAACATCAATTCGTGCAGAAACTCAAATAAAAGCAGAGATGTTGCCAGATTCACTTGATGAAAATGGTGATATAATTTCAAGAATACAACTTGATGAGCAAAGATCGATAATGTTCTATCCAGTTGGTATTGAAAAATATGGTAAGAATAATAATAAGTTAACTTGGAAGATGTCAGCAAATGACTGGGTATCCGAGTACATGACAAAACCAATCGAAGAATTTGTACATGTTCCTGTTGATGTATTTGACATGACGGATATTCGAACTGAAAGTGAAATCTATTCTCAAATGCCAAATGCGAATACTGTTTCTGGTAATACATGTTTTACAAAACTTGATGAACAAAAATTATCAATGGAATATGTTGCAGAAGGTTCACCATTTGCAAACTCAATTACATTTCATAATTCATATGGTTCACAAAGACTTGGTGTTTACTATCCAAAAGATGCCTGCTTACCTTTAGCATCTCGTTCAGAAATTTATAATCAATATGTAAAATCATCAAATGTCAAGCTTCAAGGAGTTGAGGCGTTATTACCATTAATTGATGATGATGCAGTAAACGCATATTCTCAAGATCCGAATTATACTTTTCCATATGATTCAACAAATGTTCATAACAAAGACTTATTTTTTGATAAATCTGGTCCAGCATATATTCTTGATAAGAACAGAAATTTCTTTACAGAATTAAATGACCAAACAATTGATCCTGTAAATAATGGACCGTTAGCAAATCGTACAATTGAAATGGCATCTTTTGAAAGATATGAATTTCGAATCACTGATATTGCCAATACACATACCAATGGAGCATTCGCTTTAGGTTTAGCAGATATATATGAAGATAATCGTATGGATTCAGCGAACTTGATTTTTGGTGATGCGAATTCAACATATATGGTTGACGGAGTTAAATATACAAATTGGGCTGATTATGAAGCAGACTTTGCAAATGGTTCAAATGCTGTAATTACATTTCATCCAACAATTGAATTCCTTCATACAAAAGGATTAAATGCAAATACAGCAAATGGAGATACTTGGGAAAAAAGAACAGGTGTTTACAATACACCCGGATGCAACATAACAACTGGTAATACTGTTGCAAATACATTTGAAATATTCTATTTCACAACAGCAAATAATGAAACATTTAGTGCGGGAGGTATTATCAGGATTTACGAACTAAATATGTTAGAGGCTTATGATTTTACTATAAATAAAAAAGAGTACTTAGATAATATACGAACATTGCCGGAAGTAAACGATTATATAAGTTCTGATTGTATTGCGTGAGTAATTTAAAGTTAATAAAAAAGGAGAACCCAAATGCCAGCATTAGTGCATACCACATTTCGTGTTAGTAATGCTAAACAATTTCGTGAAAGTTTTGAAGAAAAGAAAGAAAATGGTATTGGTGGATATGTTCCTGCACACTTGTATTCATTCAGTGTTGCAAACAACCAAATGGAACTAAGTGGTGCAAGTGTATCTGCTACCGATATCAACAGTATCCCAACATATGCATTAGATGATCAAATTTTCTTGTTCATTGGTAGAGTTGGAAGATGGTCTCAATTTGACCATGCTGCAAATGAAGTAGATGGTACAATTGATCCCAACTATAACGAGAACAATCCTCCACCACCTGTAGATAGTCCAAAAGATTCTCATTTCAATCACTGGGATGATATGATTGCAGCAAAGAAAGTGGCTGCTACTGAAGTATCTCATGTGATCAAACGAGAAAGAGCGGATGAAATCCGTGCTGGTGTGAGAAACTGGAAAGCTGGTTTGCGCTATGATGAATATGATAGCCGTGATCCATTCATGTTTGATGATGACATGTTGATTCATACCACAAATGAAAAGTTCCGTGTTTATAAGTGTATCAAACGAGGTATTGGTAAGTTTACTCGACAAGATAATGTACCAGGAGTTATGTCTGATAGCATGGGCGATCCTGCAACCAATACAATTTTCATGTGGAATTACCAGTCAACAAGAGAGCCATTGCTAAGAGATATTTCTTGTGATGATCCAAATGGTAAGTGGACAGAAAACTTCATGTATACTGGTGGTGCAGATCCATCAGATGCTTACAATGATGGTTATCAATGGAAATACTACTACACAATTGATGCTGGACAAGCATTGAAGTTTGTAACAACTTCATATATTCCAGTAAAGCGATTGCGTAAAGAAAACGGTGATATTGTTGATGATTCATCTGACCAATATGTAGTAGAAGAGGCTTCAATTCCTGGAGCAATTTTGAATGTTGTAACTGTGAAGAAAGAAGAAAACGGTTATGATTCAACTGGACAAAGATATGGATATGATCCAATTGGTGGAGATGGTTATTTCCAATTTGCAGCCAAAGGTGTTCAAATTTCTTATGCTTCAACTGCTGCCTCAAATACAATGTCATTTGCTGTTCCTGCTGGTTCACAAATTCAAGCACTCGCTCAAAATGACTTTTTGAAAAATGCAGCAATGTGGCCAAGTGCAACAGTTGCACAAGATAATGCAACGTTTGATCCCACTTATAAAGGATTGAACATGTTCGATACCTTTACGGCTGGTGAAGCCCGAGATTGGATTACAAATTTTGGCAGTACGATGGGCGTTGAAGATGATGGTGTTACTACCAGAAACATGCATCCACTTGATGGATATGGTATTGTTATTCAATCTTTTGATAATCCAGGATCACCATTTGATACTGATGAATTTAAAAGATATGTATATCCAATTGATGCAGTTTCTGCAACAACCACTGGATACACATTCGCCATTAAGACAGATTTCTTAGATGAAATCGCATATGGACAAGCTTCGATGAATATGCCATTGGATATTGCCGGTCTTCCTGCAGGCGCATTTACAGAAGTTGCCGCACCTGGAGCAACATCAAATAACTGTTTTATTTCTATACATCCAATTGTTAAGATTGATGCTAACTTCCAAAGTTCAACTGAATCTGATCCAATTGATGCATTTCAAGCATATGCAATTGTTGAACCAAAAGCAACAAATTTAACAGCAGCCACTCCTGAATATGATCAAACAAATCCAGGACGAGTAATTGATGTTGTCGTACAACATCCAGGACGATTCCATTATCGAGTTGACCGAACATATGTTGCGAACAATGAGTTGACCGGTTCTGCAACAGCAAATAGTGCAATTGTTTGGGCATCTATTCCTCCTGTCGGTGGACATGGTTGGGATCCTGTTGAAGAACTTGGCGGATTTAACGTCATGATTAATGCACGTTTTGAAGGTGATGAAGCAGATGAATTCACTGTGAAGAACGAATTCCGAAAGATTGGTATTCTCAAGAATCCTCTCAAGTATGAAGCAGCCAGTGATTTGAATCAACTTTGGGTATCACAATTGGGATATGACGAATTGTTCAGAGAGTATAAAACTGACCAATGTTATCGTCTTTTCCTTGATGGTAATCCTACCATTGGCGCAACAACAGGAACCGGTCCTTTGAGATACGAGCCTGATATGGACGTTGTGTTTAGAAATTCAAATACTGTTCCTATAATTGGTGTAACTGGTAAAGTATACGCACCAGGTGATGAAATTGCAAGAGCAAGAGTTGTTGACCATGATGATGTACAACATCGTGTCCGTGTAATTAAGCCACGAAAAGATTGGGGTACAATTCTAAGAGGTGGTAAATTTGAAATTCTATCAACAACAATGCACTCTGTTGAGAATGAAGGTGTAACTGGTAATACAAAGAACACTCATACATCTGAAACACCAGGTATGAAGCCGTTCTCTGGAAAAATCCTGTACATTGAGAACAGAAGTATGGTTTCTCGTTCTGAGAATCAAACTGAAGACTTGAAGATTAGTATCCAGTTCTAAGAACTTAATACTAAAAAGAAGAGAGCCGGGTTTAAAAGCCCGGCTTTTTTTTTGGCTTAAAATGTGGTGAGTTTGAAATTTGAAACAGTTCTTCCGTAGATATAATCTACATTTGATGCACTACCAGCCCAACATCGTCCTGTTACACCTGCCGTTAACCAAGAAACTCCGCGATTCCAATGCTTGCCATCGTAACCTATATTACGAGAACACCAATCAGAGTAGGTACTTCCGCTGTGGGCAGTCACTTGATCATTTACCGAAATTGAACCATCATTTGAAATACTCGCCAATGATACTCTTGCCGCTAAAGAATTGTAACGATTGTAGGCTCTTGTGTGTTCATCATTCGGTCTTTTAGGTACAAGTGATTGATTGCTTGTTGTACTCAATGATGCTTGTTGAAGATAGCCAATTATATTATGATTAATCAAACTTTCTGGCCATATCATATTGTTATGTTTATAAACATATGGAGTACAATAAGTTTCTTTTTTAACTATATTTGTTCCGGACATGCTTATTAATTGAACTTGTACATTATGTCCTGCATATCCAGAAACTATAGGTGGCTTTGTATACAAAAGAACATCAACTAAACCTGTAACGCCATTTGCCAAATATATGTACCTTGTCTGACTAAGTGTTAATCTTTGTCCCCATGGTGTTGCACCTGTACGAGGTCTTACGATAAGGTCACTTTTATGTGAATAATTCATATCTTCAACTAGAATACCACCAGCAAATGTACCTAATGAATAAAAGGTAAAATGAGTTCCCGTGTTATTCTCAATATGTGGAACCGGAGCATGAGTTGATGTATATATTGCACTATCTTGATTATTCGCCATATATCCCATGTCAAAAAGCTCACCAAGATAACCATTAGGATCTTGCGTAATTAAAAAACGAGTACCATTTGCTTGCCATGCTGACCTGCTCATATCAATAATACCACCGCTTCCATTATTGACATTTGTTTGATTTATTGGAAGGTTCCAACATTTCGCTTGACACCATATACCATCTATCTTTATGTCCCATTGGGCATTGATTTTAGTTATTGGTGTTTTTAACCAGTTTAAAGTATCTGGTTCAAGTAGTGTTTGTTTATTGACTAATAGGTTATCAATCAATACTCCATCAAAAGGTGGTACAGAACTTGCACCATAAAAATCTTTAATACCTATTCTACCACTTGTAGGTATACCAGTACTAGCTCCATAATATGCTTTTAAATTTGGATCAGTTCTTGAATATTCTGTTTGTATATCACTTAAAGCAATTTGACCCGATGATTGTAGTGTCATTTGTTTTTAAGTTCATCAATTTCTTGTTTAAGTTCTTGAATGGCTTTAAGCAAAAGCACAGAAAGTTTAGGATAATCAACAGTTAAATAATTTTCACCTGATACTGATACACCTTCTCCGTTATCGTCTACTGGCGCAAGTCTCACTAACTCTGGCATGACTTTTTCAAGTTGTTGTGCGCTAACACCAACATGATTATTCATATCAAATCCTAAATCATTTGCTGTTGAATTATATGCAAAGGCAAATGTATCAAGGTTTGCAATTTTATCAAGTGCATCTTTAATTGGACTCAATACTGTTTTCAAACGGTCATCAGATGCTGCGGCAAGAATATCACCTGTCATTGATTTGATATCACCATCTGCAGTGATTGTGGATGCACCGGTGATCGGATTTGTCAACATATCAAGACCACTTACACCGATTGTACATGTCAGATCACCACCAGCAAAAATGCCAACATGACTTGGTGATACAGTTTGATCAGATGGTGTTCGTGCTTGGTCACTAAGCAAGATCCCATTGCTAAGATAATTTCTTGATGTAATATCTTCAATGGCATGAGCATACATCCATGGTGCAGCAATATTAACTGAATCTTGTATTTGACCACCAAGAATAGGTAATGAATGTTCATGGGCTACTGAAGGTCCAAGACCAATACCTGAATTATCAATTCCTGTTTCACCAGATGTAGTATCATTCGCATAACTTACATTTGCTTTTGAGCCAAGTAAAATGCTTTTATTAAATTCAATATTTTGAAAACCTTCAGATGTAATATTGATCAAACTGCCGTCAAGGTCAATATAATATAATAGTCCTGTTAGTCGATCACGAACTAATCTTCCTGGGCCAATAGCAGAACTAAGAGTTTCACCAGCTTCGAGCGTAAACGTACCATCACTTTGTGGTTTATAAACTGCCACAGGCGTTGAACTTATATCAAAAACATATTCTTCAAATTTATCTTGAGCATAATTTATAAAATTGATATTTGAAAAACGTGCTCCTTGTGAGAAACAGGCATATCCATATGATTTTTTACCACGAAATTTTTCAAGTTTTAAATCAGATTTTAGATCAATCTCAAGTAGTGTATTTGTATCAATTGTTGTTTCATCATCTTGTGTTGTCCAACATTTTATAATATCACCTTCTCTACGAATTCGAATACTTGTACCATTTGGCATTGTACTCCAATTTGCCTGTGCTACTTTATGCGGCACTGTCGAAGTACCATCAATGATTGTTGATTCAGAAGATTGTAAATAATTATAATATATTGCCCATGATACTCCATTGTTATCATGATTACGAATTGCAGATAGTGTATAGTCAATACCACTGTCCTCTGTAGAAGCAATCACTAATCCCATTCGATCATTATCTGCACCAGCTGGACCACTTGCTGCAGTTAATTGAACATCAAGTTCATAATCATCAAATTGTTTTGCGCTCAAAAAACCAACATAAGTTGATGTGTTAATTGTACAATCAATATGTTCATTTGCGGCGTCATAAACAAATGCATTTAATTCACTAGCATTTGGTCCTGAAGTTGAATGTGAGAACCTTCTCCAATTGTTAAATATGGTTGCTGCATTCTGACCACTAGCAAGTGCTGTAGTTAAATCTGTACTATTGTTTGGTAAATAAGTTTGAAATATAATCCATTCTGGACTCGCTTCTCTTGAGTTATCTGCATTAATAATATTAATTTGATTTTTCAAACCAATACCACTTGATTTTGAGATCAATTCTTCAATCTCCGCATTTGTGCGAACATTGATGGCACTTTTTGTTAGTGATGAGCCATTCCATTGTAAGTACTCATTGCTGGCTGTTACAAAAGAAGAAGCAGGTTTATTTACTTTTGTTCCAATTGAAGTTAGAATAGATGTTATATCATTGTCATTATTTTTAAGTTCGTTTTCAAGTTCTTTTAATGTATCATATGCTGTATTTGCACCACCAATTAAACTATTAAATTTAGTTGTAACATAATCATCAATACCTTTTGCAGTAACTAATGTACTATCATCAACAAGATGCATATCTGTTGCGATGTTTGAAACTGTAGGACCGGCGCCAATTGTGATTGATGCATTTGCAGTTAACGTTTCAATGTTACAGTGATTAAATTCAAGTGTGTTATTTAAATCAAAACGGACGAGAGCATTTGGAGAGCCAATAGCAGTTGCTGAATTATTCTCAGTAACTAAATCATTAATACGATACATCCATTCGCCGAATGTATTCGTGGTAACTAAACTTTGAATAGAAGACATTTTTCACCAATAGTATATTATTGAATTTTTGAGGTGGATTATCTCCTATTATTTAGATAAATAGTTTATTATCAACTTATTATTAGGAGAGTTTTATGCCTATTGATCCAGACGTCCAGTTGGAACTCGATAATTTAAGTACTGCAATTACAAATATCAATTCAACATTGTCAAATTTACAGAGTCAAATCACTACATTAAATTCATCATTAGCAGGCACAGCATCTGCACTTGCAGCAACAACGGCGGATTTAGGTGATACTAAAGGTAATTTGGAATCTACTGCAGCAAAGCACCATTCGTTTATAGAAGAATTTGCAAAAGCATTTTCACCAGACCAGGTAGATGGTGGCGCATGGTCACTCAAAGATTCAGGAGGCTATTATTCAAATGATAAACCATACGACCACCCAGTTTCAAGATTTCCGAGTCGATCGGAGGGAGAATTTTAATACATCAAACGGTTGTGCATTCGTTTGAATTCAATCTCAAAGTCTGATCCTCGTTTTGCTAGGAATTCTGCATAAATTTTACAGCAGACTTCAATACCTCGTCCTCTTGGCTCAACTTCATTGCGAAGTCCTTCAAGCACAGACCTTGCAAAGTGTCCTGGTGTGTCTGCAAGGACTTTCATGATTGGTGACCACTTGGTGTTAAATCGTTCTCTTCTTCTTCGAGCACGTTCTTCAACCTTTTTGTTGTGTCGCATTTTCTTACGAAGATCATCCAAAGCATGTTTCATCGGTTTCCCAATGGTTGCATCATTCGTCTTTTCAACACAAGTAGTACCTACAATATATTCTTGACCTTTTGCATCTTCAATATGGCAGAGATATTTGATTGGTCGTCCACAGTGATTGCAGTGTTCACCACCAACAGTTAGGCGAGTAAAAGTGTAGTCTGGCGTTGAACCGGCGAGGGTTTCTTCGAATGGATGTGACATGACTTGCTCCTTTAGAGTTTGTGAATACAATGATCATATCAGATGTAAACGTAATGTCAAGTCATAAAAAGAAAATTCTTCTTCTTTCTGCTGACATATGCTCACCTTCATCCTCACAACGTTCAATATAAAGTTTTGCAATATGGTCAGATGGATCTTCTGCAATAATTTCCTTGAACATTAAATCGGCACGAATAAATTCTTCATTCATGAATGCATCATATGCTCGATCAAAAAGCGGTAAAAGTCTTTGCTTCAATTCAATCATCGGTTCTGTATAAACATCCAAAAGTTGAAAAATATCAGTTTTTTCTTCTTTACCTTTTACTGCTACGCTATCGATCATTCGAAGCCGGTAGCGAGACTCTGGAAGCTTCTGGACAGTATGTCCAGATAATAGCACTGGGCAATTATAATACTTGGTTAATGCTTCTAATCGTGAAGCAAGATTGACTGCATCACCAATAACAGATGCTTCCATTCGGTCATGTGTTCCAAGTGTACCTAACATTAATTTGCCTGAGTTTACACCAACACCAATTTTAATTGGATCATATGCTGAATCAATTAAATAATTATTAAACAATTGAAGTTTTTTGATCATTTCAATTGAACATTGAACAGCATCAGTAATATCATTATGAAAAATTGCCATGATACTATCACCAATAAATTTATTCACGAAACCATTGTTCTCACGGACTATTGGTGTCATATGAACTAGAAAATCATTGATGAATTTAAAGTTTTCTTCTGGTGTCATCTTTTCACTGATTGTAGTAAACCCACGAATGTCTGTGAATAAAATTGACATATCATATTCTTTTTGATCACCAAGAGTTACATCAGTGATTCTTTTTTTATTCAGTAATAAATTCAATTCTTCAGGTACAAATCTTGCATATGATTCTTTAAGTTTTAATTGATCAGTTAATTGCTCTGCTTCTGTTTGACGAATCTTGAGTGTTGCGGTAACACCTAATAGACAAATTAAACCACCTAATAAAAATTCAGAACTTGGTAATGCATCAAAAGGTACATTAAATCTTAAAATTAAAATATATTTTAATGGTATCAATAATAAAAAGACCATACTTGTTAACAAAGAAATTGAATATACCTTTCCGTGTTTTGTTGAAATTGCAGCAAACACAATCAATGGTACCAATTGTATCACCCAAAAAATAATAATTGACAATGGCGGAACAAATGAAGGTCCTAATGGAATATCGAATAATGGATATTTTATAAGGTCTGTTTCAAATTTTGTAGGAAAGAAAAACAATAAAATTATATTTGCAAATAAAGCGGCGGTAGTAACTGATTGTGTTCCTATCTGAATCTTTTTAAGAATTGGATAAAAACGTTCACCTTGGATCATCATGTAAACAAATTGATTATAAGCTAATATTCCAGTTGCAACTACAATTGCATATAGATTTGAAATAGTAAACATCTTTGGCATGTGAATTAAATAGCCAATACCAATTTCACCAAATGTATATAAACTTGCAGTTGCTGCAGTAATTGTGAACAGAAATAAATTAACTTGTCGAAAATTAATTAGAAGGGTGATGATAAAATACAGAGTGAATGTCCAAGCAAAAATTACAAATGCGGCTTTTGTGCCGATTGTAAACAAAACATCTTTTTGTAATTGAGCCCACTCGGTCAAATATATTTGTTCATATGGTCTTGTAATTCCATACCAACGATTGAAGTTGTCAGTTTGAATCCAAGTATAAATGTTTGCGGATGAATTGTGAGGTATGCGAATTTGCATATTGTCATAGAAATCTTGACCGGTGAGTGAATCAAGAATTGAAGTCTCTTTATGAATGTATGTATTCTTTTCTACATTATTACGAACTTCTGTATATACAATTGATTGATCTAAATTTTCATGACCTAAACCAAAGTATGTATAATTTGTTTTATTAAAAACTACAAGCTTTAACCAAAAGCCACGAATATAACTTCTCTGATTTTTTAATGAATCTTGCCAATTAGCTTCTGCTAATTCGGAGAACGAGAAATTGCTACCAGACCAAAAACGTTGCTCGGTTTCAAGAAAGTATACATGCTTAACTAAATCTATTTTAACTTCATCTTTTGAAGTAAGAACAAATGTCTCTTTTGCGTATGCTGAAAATGAAATCAACAGCACACACAAAAAGAGAATAATAGATTTCATTCTTTATATGTTTCCTTTTCCACCGCAGCGGAATTAATTTTTGCGGCACGATTATCTTTACGAACTGTTTCAAGGTCGGTGAGAATTTCATGAATACCATGTTCTGGTAAAATTACACCCATAAATTCGGCACAATATACATTTGTGTTTTTTTCTGCTGATTTAAATAATCTCACAATTCGGCAACTAATATTATGACATGGAACATGTTTGATATGAATTTGTTTTGTTTCTTCATCAACATGTTCTACTGCTTTATAAAATTGCATGGTGATTGAAGTCTGAATATTTAAAGATGCCTTTGTCATGAAACGGCAACCAGCAGAACTTATATCAACTACACGAACCATTACCCCTTGTGCATGAGGCGCAGTCATTTGTGCCGGTAATAAAACCCGGTAACGCTCTGCTCCTCGTTTATTTTGTTTTGTTGGCATTGTTGTTCTCATTTTCCTCTGTTAATCGTTTCAATGTAGAAATCACTTGGTTGTAATTCCCTTGAGCAATTAATTTTGAAAATTTTTGTTTTACTATATCAAGCATTCGTTCAGCTTCTTTTTTCATTTCAGGTGTTTGACTTCTTCGTTTTTTATTTTCTCCTGTTGAGGTATTTGATAAAGTTTTTAAATCTTCAGGTCTATAGTTTTGTGTCCGGCTTGCAACATCTTCAGACATTTTACTTTTAATACGATCCTTCAAATCATTCTTTTTACCACTTTTATTTTTATCAATTGTGTTCACAATATTATTGATTTCATGATAAATGTCTTCTTTTTTCTTTGTGCCACCTTCCTTATCACTTGCTTGTCTTCTTTCCGCCATTCTTTTATCAACAATCTTTTTTCTTTCATCATCAGAAAGAACTTTTTCTCGCCTCTCTTTTTTTCTTCTTTCTTGGGTTTGCGCTTCTGCACGTTCTTTAGCTGCCGGAAGAGAAACGTTCCAATTTTGTTTTGTATTTCCAGCAGGTACAATTTTTTCATCAAGTTCATCTTTTTCATTAATAACATTATTAATGTCTTTTAATAATTGTTTGTCCATATTAGTTGCTCGTAGGTATTAAATACACCGGTTTAAATCAGCAGTTGACCAGGCTCTTTCATAATATTCTACATCACAAAGTTTATAGCTGCTGGAACTACAGGATGAAATTGCAAACGCAATAAAAGAAAAAATCAATAATTTCATTTTGAATTTAAATCTATAAGTTCTTGGATACCATGTTCATGAAAAACAGCACCACGAAAATCTACATTCACAACATAATTTGATCCTTTTCTATGTACATGGACTACACGACCAGTGATTGGTGTACACTTTTGAAAATCATTACCTCTTTGCAAATAGAAGGTAATTTTCAATAAAGCAGATTGATTCACTAGTTCATGTGTGAATAGTTTACAACCTCCATGGGCGATATTCATTACTTTTCCATAATATGGTTCCTTATCTGGTGATTCATCATCAACAGTAACAGGAACCATACATGGAACTCTTGGAGAATTTTCTGGTCTTCTGCGGTCATCTCCACGATAACCTGGAGTATCAATATATTTCACTGCAGGATTATTATCTTTCATTTAAATATCTACTAATAAATGTATTTCATTTCTACGAAGAAAAGGTATTGTCCACATTGGATCAAATCTTGCTACACGAACAGGTCCTTCTACTCGAGTATTATTTGTATACTCTTGATTCTTCTGAACCCATGCGACTAGTTCTTGTCCTAATTGATCAACTTTTTCTTCCGTGACAAAGTTTGTAAATCTTCGGACAACAATCACTTCCACATCAACATCTCGCAAACGCACGGCTGGATGTTTTGGAATTGGTGCTGTTCTAGTGTTATATTTTGATGGAAGAATAAAAGCAATTTTCCACTTTCGTTGTGTGCTAACCTCAAGTCTTTCCAAATCTTGAGGTGTTATTGTATTTACAATGTTTGCTGGGCCACGAATCACAATTTGAGATTGTAAATCCAACAAAACTGGACCTGTCATTGAAACTTCTTCATTGAGAGGCACACTCTCACCTTCTTTCATTCTCATCTTTCGACGTTCTGAATTTCTTGCGATGTTATTTCCAAAGATGTAGTCAGCAAGAATACGAAATCCTCTGCTTTGTGCTTCATCAATATCATCATTATAAATTTCAACTTCAGCAACCGTGTATGGTTTATACTGTCTCAACTCAAAATCACCATCCTCAACAAGAACATCATATTCAGGCATCTCATATTGATGAACACCAAAGACTGAGCATCCTTGAATAATGAAAGCTATTATGAGAATTTGTAAGTATTTCATATCTCTCTTAGAATTGAGTTACTGGAACTGTGATTTCTACTGGACTATTATAATTTTGTGATGAGCCATTCGCAATTTGATTCTGACGGTTGTCACCCCAACCATAGTATCTTGCTGTATCGCCCACATCCGTCATGGCATAAATGCTGAACCAAGTTCCACCCACATCAGTAACATTTGATAGAGAACCTACTCGAGTAGGAGTATAAACATGTCCATTGATTGTTCCACGACCACCAGCACCGAAGCTATCATCACCCCAGGAATACAATTCACCTGTAGCAGAAACAGCATAGGTAGCATAGTATGATACATGAAGATTCTTTGCTAAGAAGTTTGGAACACGTTGAGGCTCATGAGTGTATTCTGGAATATCAGTTGTTGATACACCCAGTTGACCAACTACATTACGTCCCCAGCAGAATACTTTACCTTCTGTTGTCAAAGTACAAGTATGATCTGCTCCAGCAGAAATCTTGACGGCATTTGTGATCGGAATTTGATGCCAATCATCGTCTGTATCATTCGAATGTCCTGATTGACCAAAATTGTTTCTTCCTTTACACCAGACATCTCCAGATTCATTTTGAGGACCACGAATCAAACATGTATGATATGCTCCAGCACTCACATCAATCACATCGTCAAAGGCAAGATATCGAATTCCAGGACCACCATATGGTCCAGCATACTCAGGATTTGGAATAGCAGCATACGCAGGACTTGATGCTTGATCATTAAAATTATTCGAATCTGTAAGACTAGGAACACCAGATTGTCCATACGCATTGTCACCCCACATCAAAACAGTATTGTTTCTTTGAAGAACGGCAGTATGTCGATGTCCTGTTGAAACTTTGTATGCTTCTCTTGTGAGTACACCACCAATGCTTTCGCCAAGATAGTCGCCTTGGTCTACATTTACACCAAATATTTCAATGTTTGCCCAGCTAGGATATGTTTGGTCAGGATCTTCTACATCAAGAAATGACATGTGTGTTGAACCTGCTTCAAGCTGAACTGGTCTTGACATTCCAATTGGAAAAAGAGTCATGCCTAATGGTATTGGATCCGAATCTGCTGGATCTCCTGTGCGAAGTCCATAATCATTTGAACCTCTTGTGAACATTCGTGTAAGTGGTCCACCAACAGATCCGCCATCTTCTGTTGTATCTGAACGAACAAAGAATGATGTACTTTCTGTACCATCGACCCAGCTACAATACTTGCCTGAAACTAAATCTAATACAACTTCTTCACCTGGATCTGTTGGATCTGTATTTGGATCACCAGGAGGAATCTCACCACCAGTCTCTGGATCAATTGGTATCAAACGATTATAAACAGGTGGACTTGTTTCTACAACTTCTCCTTCAAACATTCCACAACCTTCCAATGCTATAAGGATGAATGAAAATAGTAATATGAAAGGCATTTTATTTCTCCCGGTTTGGATTAAGTTCTTTTTCTGCATAGCTCGGAGCTATGGGTATATCACCTTCATGATATAATTCATGAAGTCGATAAATTTCATTATCTCTTCTTTGTGCTTTTCTTCTTTCTTCATCAACAGGTATCTCAACTTGTCGACGGTCTTGACTTTTTCTTCTATTAGTCACGGCCAAGGTCTGCAACTTTTTCAATATCTTCTATTCGACGACCTTTATTTTCACGCCTTTCAATACCTACAACAGTTTCTCCTGATTTCCGTCTTGTCGCAATTCTCCGGCGAAACTCCTCAATGATTGCTCTTCGTGAACCTTTTCGGCGATCAATATCTGCAACTTCATCTTTTAATCTACGATCTGATAATTTTCTTCTTTTTTCAACAAGGCTATGTGTTGACATATTATTTCCTTTTTATAATATTTATGTAAAAATCATAATATATAGCACACCAATAAAACAAGAAATAATAAAAACAATAATTAAGCCATCAATAAGTTTATCTTTTTTTGCACGTTCTTCATTACTTAAATTAAAATATTCGTTCTCTTTTTTACTCACAGGAGGCGGTGCCATTGCTGGTGCCTCCTCTGTTCTCAACTCCGCCTCTTTCAAGACATCAGCAAGCCAATCTGGAGTTTCTTCTTTTTCTTCCGCCATTGTCCCGCTATTACTCGATGCCGGTCAATTTCCATAATGAATAAATCAATAAACCTGCAAGTGCAAAAAAGGTTACAGTTAAAAATTGAAACCACATAACTGAACTTTTACGATTCAATTTATGTCTTTCTTCTTCCAATCTTTCTTGTGAATAGTTTGAAGTCACTCTTCTTTCCTCAAGAGTCCGTCTTTCAGTAAGTCTTCGGTGAGCCTTTCTTCGTTCATTCTCAACTTCAAGTTCCTGAACTCGACGCTCTTGGAAAATTTGTTTGGCTAAATCAACCTTTCTTCGATCTGAATCTCTGCGCTCAAACCCAGACCGCAGGTCATTGAAAACTTTATTTTTTTGAGCTAATTGTAACTCGAAATAATCATCCATAGATTTCTCTAAAAGGGTGAACTAACATCTTGCATTGTGCGGTAAGGCGTCAGTGTGTTACCTAATCCCAATTGACCTTCTGCATTCCCACCCCAACAAAAAACCTGATTGTTCACTAAGTTGTAAGCACAAACAGAAGCTTGACCAATCGCTACATCATCAAAAGTATAAGTTGAACCCCAGCCATTCGTTTCTGTTACTGTAACTGGGGTTGAAGAAGCAGTTGAAGAATCATCGCCCAAGTAGTAGTTCCCCCAACATTTCAGATCCAAACGTTTATTTACAACAGCACAAGCTGTCCCGTCTCCGACATAGACATCCAAGGCATCAGTGATGTTTTGAACTTGAACGGGATAGTCTCTGTCTGTTGTTGTCCCATCTCCAAGCTGTCTATTGGTATTTTTCCCCCAACACCAAACGGTTCCATTATCAGTCAAAGCGCAGGTTGTCTGAGCGTAAGCCTCAATCTGAATGAAATTGCTGATACCGCCAGCTACAGCAACAGGTGAGGAAGAGCCAGCTTCAGCACCACCATTTACGCCACCAGAATTAGTAGCATTATCTCCAAGCTGACTGCTTTGATCTCTACCCCAACACCAAGCAGTGCCATTATCAACTACAGTACAGAGATGATCTTGCCCTGCCGCCAGATCAACAACATTTGTGATGCTCGGTGTTTTAAGATCAGCAGAATATCCTTCTGTTCCATCTCCATATGCCCCATACTGGCCGTATCCCCAACAACTGACAGTTCGATCTGAATTCAAGGCACATCCACCCTCTCGATGAATTGCCAAATCATAGAAGGCTCCAGCAGAATGTGAGAGTCTCCAAATACTGGAACTAGAGTCTGCCCCATAGTTGTTGTTGTTGTATCTCCCCCAGCAAGTCACGTTGTCTCTTGTTGAATTCATCACACAATTGGTATTTCGATTCGATTCTACTTGAAATGGACTTGTAGGAACTACTGAAGGCATCGCAATCGGTGTTGAGGTTGAGTTGTCTCCAAGATGTGTTGTGTTGTCTGGAGCAGTATCTGAAATTCTTGGATAGATTGGCCCTGATCCAACTGTGACTGCTGCCGAATTTTGTAAATCGGTATCACACTGTCCATAAGAATCTCCGCCACAAGTATCATCACCCCATGCGTAAACAGTCCCTGTCGTATTATCGACAGCGATATAATATTTGAGACCCGCAGAAATAAGGCTGTCTTGTTGCCGACCTGTTTTTGAATCTGTTACAGCAATGTCTGTGATGGAACTGATCGACATTCCAGAATACTTTGAATCTGAACTGGAGACCGAAAAGGATAATTCGGCCCAACGTGAGCCATCCCTTATATTGTCCTCAACTCCAGTTACTGTGACTTCTTGTGCTGTTGACCAATTACTTGATGTAAAGGTCAACGTGCTTGGTGAGACAGAAAGTTCTGTTGAGTCTGATGCCGTCACTGTGACAGTCACATTGTTTGTTGGCTCTGATGCCAAGACAACTGTGAAGTTGTCGGTACTACCTGATTCAACCACAGCGGTACTGCTGTTTGTTTCAGCCATTGTGATTGCTGCCGTATCATCGTCCACATTGACTGCGGTCACTGTTTTATTATCCAAGGCTCCATAGGCTGAGTCTGCGGTTGAGATTGCATTGAGAATCGAGACATTCACATTACCATCATCTACATCATCATTGACACCTGTCAAGGTGACCGTTTGTGCTGTGGAGTAATTTCCCGATCCAAAGGAGACACTGCTTGGAGAAACAGTAATCTGGCTAGTGTTATCTGATGTGATCGCAAAGGTGACTGTGGCTGTCGGTGCTGTATTCAGCTTCACCGTGTACGTTCCAGTACCACTATTCTCAGCCACGTTCACTGAGCTTGCTGAGAATGTGTAA
>Ga0222717_10001595_pt1 | contig 18374 bp, 18 predicted proteins | sample C33_18DmetaG_FD_165053 | JGI IMG/M metagenome (GOLD analysis project Ga0222717, IMG submission 165053) | Estuarine water microbial communities from San Francisco Bay, California, United States - C33_18D | ecosystem: Environmental > Aquatic > Marine > Unclassified | place: USA: California...
CATTTGACGATCCAGCTTCTGTATTTTCTTGATTAAGGTTTTCCTCTTTTTCCATGACTGCATATATGGTAAGAAATCTCAAAATTGCTAGGTATTAATGAAAAAAATTTCAAAATTGCTTATAGGTACAAATAACAAGGGAAAATATAAGGAAATCAAAGATTTACTTCCAAAATACATTAAAACTCATTCAACATCAGAATTTAAACTTAAGAGCCCAAGAGAAGATGGACAGACCTTTAAAGAAAATTCAATAATAAAATCTAAATACTTTTCAAAAAAAACAAAATTGATATGTCTTGCAGATGATTCGGGGCTTGAGATAGATATCTTAGATAAAAGCCCAGGAATTTATTCAGCTAGATGGGGTGGAAAAAAAGGTGATTTTAAAAAAGCTATAAAAAAAGTTTATAGAGAGCTAACTAAAAAAGATAAAAATTGGAAACAAAAAAAAATAAGAGCCAGATTTATCTGCGCATTGTCGATTAGTTATTTGGATAAAAAAATCACAACCGTTTTAGGTAAAGTAGAGGGGTTTATTTCAGCTACCCCAAAAGGTAAAAATGGTTTTGGTTACGATCCAATATTCATTCCTAAAAATAAAAAAAAAACCTTTGGAGAGATGAGCTCTTCACAGAAATATAAAATAGATCATCGTTATAAAGCATTCACAAAAATTAAAAAATTTTTATAAGATTTTTATCTTCAATTTTGTAAAAATTTAATCTGTGATTAATCTTATTATTTTTGATGTCGAAAATACCTATCTTGCCTTTAAATGAATTTTTAACTTTGAAAAGTTTATTTGTTCCAGAAAAATTATTTTTTAGGGATAGATAGTAGACAAGCCCTACTAAATCATAGCTTAACAAGGATAAGTGAGATGGGTATTCTTTAAATTCTCTGAAAAATTTTTGTTTATAATCCTCAAAATTATTTTGATTTATTGATGGGTAATATAAAGGTTGAATATCTATTTCATATAATAAGCTTTTATCAAACCATTGATTAAAAGTTATAAAATATTTTTGTTTAGGTGATACGTCAGTATATAGTAATGAGGTAGTTACACTTTTTAAACTTTCATCAAAATCAGCAATGATTACTGCGTCAAAATTCAAACCACCTAATGTATAACTTTGTTCAAGTTTTTTGATTTTTTTCTCTTTGTTTGCCTCATTTGATCTTTTTATTCTTTGAATTTCATCCTCTAGATTTTGTTTTCTAATTTTGTAATTTGTAATTTCTTCAATTTGTTTAGTTAGTTTTGTTGGTTCAGTGCTATAGTCATAATTTTTAAATATTTCAATTTTTGAATTTTTAATTCCTTTTTTTATTTCAAATTCATAATCTTGTATTGGGGATAGAAAAATTGTTTTTTTTAAATTATTTTCTTTTATAAATTTTTTTATAGTATTTAATTGAGAAGTTGAATTAATTCCTGCAGAAATAACATTTTTAGGTAAATCTAAGGTTTTGTTCGTTAAGGATAAAAAAGTAAGGTCAATTACCTCGTCCAAATATATTAAACTTTTATGAAATACAGGACCTATTACTACTTTTACACCCATATCTTTTAATTCCAGAGCAGATTGCAGAGTTTTATCAGGACTTGATGCTGTATCTTTTGGGAAAACTTCAATTAAATCATTATCAATGTCTTTTATTGCTAATCTCACAGCTTTGATAATTGATTGACCCAAATCTTTATTGGAACCTGTCATTGGCACCAAGAGACCAACTTTTAATTTTTCAGATGCCGCTACTAAATTTAAAAATAACACAGGAAAGATTAAAATATTAAAAAAAATAATTTTAATAAATTTATACATTTTAATGATAGTATAATATCTTTTAAGCTTAATTATGATCATTAAATCAAAATCTGAAATAAAAGATAATGAAAATGGTCTTTATTTAGTATCGACGCCGATAGGAAATTTAAAAGATATTACTTTTAGAGCAGTAGAAATGCTCAAAAAATCTTCTTATATTCTTTGTGAAGATACAAGGGTCTCAAAAAACTTATTAAAGAAGTACGATATTAAATCAAAACTAATTTCAAATCATAAATTTAATGAAACAAAAAATTTATTTAAAATAATTGAACTTTTAAAATTGGGCGAAATAATTTCTCTAATTTCTGATGCGGGAACACCAAGTATTTCTGACCCAGGTGCAATTTTAATTAATGAGTGTGTAAAAAATAATATTAATATTATTCCTTTGCCAGGACCTTCTGCTGTTGCAGCTGCAGCATCAATAAGTGGGTTCTCAGAAAAATTTTTCTTTTATGGGTTTTTACCAGATAAAAAGCAAAATTTATTGAATGAATTAAAGAAATTATCAAACTTTGATAATACAATTATCTTTTTTGTCTCCCCTAAAAAAATTAATAAAATAATACCTGAATTAAAAAATAATTTTAGTGGTAGAGAAATATTATTTTGCAGAGAAATTTCAAAATTATATGAAGAATTTATAAGAAAAAAAATAGATGATCTTGAACCATTTTTAAAGGAACCCAAAGGTGAGCTAACAGTAGTAATTTCTGAAAAAAAAATTGATAAAATTACTTCGCAAGCGTTAAGTGAATCAGATAAGAATATCATAAATAAAATGATAAATACATTAAGTGTAAAAGAAATAACAGGTTTTATAAATCAACATAGAGATGTTTCAAAAAAAGAAATTTACAATTATTGTTTGAAATTAAAAAATGAAAAATAATTTAGTAAAAATAATTTTATTTTTAGTACTTTTGTCAAGTTGTGTGGGGGTTTCATCGAAGGGAATTTTTGGAACAGGTGTATCTGTTGCGTTAGATCCTAGGACAGTAGGGACTCAAATGGATGACTCTATAATGCAAAAGAATTTAGCAACTCGAATTTTGGTTAAGGATAAAAAATATCTTTTGTCTGTAAAATCTAAAGTGCTTGATGGAAGAATATTTTTAACAGGTAAAGTTGATAATCTGGAAGAAAAATTATTATTGACTAAATTAGCTTGGGAAACAAAAGGTGCCAGGTCTGTCCGAAATGATATAAAGATTAAAGAAGAATTTAATTTCAAAAGATCTGCAAAAGATGTTTTAATCACCTCACAACTTCGCACAGCTTTAATTCTAAATAAAAATATCAAAGCAACTAATTATCAAATAGATACTTATAATCAAAAAATTTATATTTATGGAATAGCCTTAACTCCTGATGAAAAAGATCTAGTAATCAGTGAAGCCACAGAAATACTAGATGTAAAAAATGTTGTGGCTAGTATTTTACTTGTTGAGGATTTGAGAATTCAAAAAGATTGATTATTTTTTATAATCAATTACATCAGCGGAATAAGCAGCAATAGAAGCTAAATTAATCAGTTCAGAAGTTGAAGATCTAAGAGGGGCAATCTCAATAGGCAACCCAAGTCCAATCAGCAAAGGCCCTATGACTTTGGTATCCCCCAATGTTTTCATCATTTTATATGAAATTGCTGCACTATGTTGTCCCGGCATAATTAAAATATTTGCCTTACCAACAATTTTTGAAAAGGGGTAAAGTTCTTCATATTCAGAATTAAGAGCCACATCAGGTTGCATGTCTCCATCAAATTCAAAATCTACTTTTTTTTCTTTTAAGATATCAACTGCTTTTCTTATATGTTTTGTCCGGCTTGTAAGAGGTTGACCGAATGTCGAGTGAGAAACAAAAGCTACCTTGGGTTCAAAACCAAATAGTCTTACTACTCTTACTGTAGAAATTGCAATTTCAGCCAACTGTTCTGACGTTGGATATTCATGAACGCTTGTATCACCAACAAAAATAGTTTTTCCTTTGTAAACTACCATATTAAGACCAAACAAAATTTCTCCAGTTCTTACGTCTACTACTTGTTTAATCTTATCAAGTGAGGCACCAAAACGTCTTGTGTTTCCAGTCACTGCTCCATCTGCATCACCACAGGCAACCATGCTTGTCGCCCATATAACTCTGTCATTTCTTACTAGTCTGTCACAATCCCTCTCTAAAAAACCCTGCTCTCTTTGTAATTTTTGAAATAAATGTTTTACATATTGATTTCTTTTTTTAGCATCTTTGGAATTAACAATCTCAATATCAAAATGATCACTATAACCAATATTTTTAATTTGTTCTTTTATCTTATCTTCTTTTCCAACAAGAATAGGAATACCTAATTTCGAATTTTTAAAAGCTATTGCAGCTTTAAGTGTATTTTCATCCTCGCCGTCTGCAAATACAATTCTTTTTTGATTTTTCTTAATATAAGAATTTATTCCTTGCATTATAGTTACTGTTGGATTTAGTCTTTGTTTTAATTGATCTCTATAGACATCAAAGTCATCAATATTTTTTCTTGCAACTCCACTATCCATTGCAGCTTTTGCAACAGCAGCCGGGATTATACTTATCAACCTAGGATCAAATGTAGAGGGTATAATATAATCTTTGCCATAGTGTGGTCTTTCACCTCCCATAGCTGCAACAACCTCATCAGGAACATCCTCTCTTGCCAGCTTTGCAATAGCTCTTGCTGCTGCAACTTTCATTTCTTCATTAATTGTTTTTGATCTTACATCTAGTGCGCCACGAAAAATATATGGAAATCCAATTAGATTATTTACTTGATTTGGATAATCTGATCTTCCAGTTGCAATAATTGCATCATCTCTTACATCATTGATTTCTTCAGGTGTAATTTCAGGATCTGGATTAGCACAAGCAAAAATTATAGGATTTTCTGCCATTGTTTTTACATGTTCTTTTTTAAGAGCTCCTTTTGCTGACAACCCAAGAAAAACATCGGCACCATTTATTGCTTCTTCAAGAGTTCTTAATTTTGTCTCATTTGCATATCTTGATTTCCATTGATCAATCCCATCTGGTCTACCTTTATAGATTACACCTTTTCGATCCAGCATTATTATATTTTCACTTTTAACACCTGAATTTTTAAAAAGTTCAGTACATGCTTGAGCAGATGCTCCAGCACCATTTACAACAACTTTAATTTTTTTAAGAGATTTTCCATTAATATCTAAAGCATTTATTAAAGCCGCAGTTGTAATGATGGCAGTCCCGTGCTGATCATCATGAAAAACTGGAATATCTAATATTTCTTTTAGCTTTTGTTCAATTATAAAACAGTCTGGTGCTGCGATATCTTCTAGATTTATTCCACCAAAACTGGGTGCAAAGTTTTTAATAGAATTAATAATTTCATCAGCATTTGAACAATCAATTTCAAGATCAATAGAGTCTATATCCGCAAACCTTTTAAATAATACTGCTTTACCTTCCATCACAGGTTTTGATGCAAGTGCTCCTAAATTACCCATACCCAAGATTGCCGAACCATTACTAATTACAGCAACTAAGTTTCCTTTGCTAGTATAATCATAAGCAGTTTCGGGGTTTTCACTGATCATTCTGACAGGAGCTGCCACACCAGGCGAATACGCTAATGCAAGATCTCTCTTTGTTGTCATGCTTTTAGAAGAGTGAATTTCAATCTTGCCAGGTTTTTTGTTTTTATGAAAATCTAAAGCTTCTTTATCAGTATAGTGATCAATATTAGTTTTTTTCATTTATGGTAATTAGATATACAAATAGGGTAAAATTAAGACTAATATGATTTATGAACTTAGTTAAGTCAACAGGCACGTTTGGTTTTTTTACAATAATTAGTAGATTACTTGGCTACTTAAGAGATTTTCTAATTGCAATATTTCTTGGTACAGGTGTGTTAGCCGATGTTTTCTTTGTAGCATTTAGAATCCCCAATACATTTAGGAGATTATTTTCAGAGGGAACATTTAATGCAGCTTTTGTACCAAGCTATTCATCAGAGCTGAAAACAGGAAAAAAAAAAGCAAACAAATTTGCAAATGATATTTTTAATCTTTTATTTTTAAGTTTATTTGTTTTAGTTCTTGTTGTTCAAATTTTTATGCCTTCTTTTGTGTCGCTCATAGCACCTGGATTCGTAGATGACACAGAAAAAATGAATGTTGCAATATATTTAACGAGAATAACATTCCCCTTTCTGTTATTTATTAGTATTTCATCATTCTTTGGAGCAATACTAAACTCTCATAATAAATTTGCTTCAGCTTCAGCTGCTCCAATAATATTAAATATTATTTTAATAATAATTTTATTTTTTTCAAAAACTTTAGGTGATGAATTGGTTTATTATCTCTCATATGGAGTTTCATTAGCTGGTATTTTGCAATTAGTCTTCTTATATAAATATGTAAAAAAGTTTTTTTATTTAAGATTTAACTTTAATATTAAAGTTAACAAGAAAGTAAAAATTTTTTTTAAAAAACTTTTGCCTAGTATTTTTTCCTCAGGAGTGACCCAAATTAATATTTTGATAGGAACTATAATTGCTTCATTTCAGGCAAGTGCAGTTTCTTACTTATATTATGCAGATAGAATTTATCAAATAAATTTAGCAATAGCAGGGATAGCTATTGGGGTTGTAGTGCTGCCACAACTTTCAAAACATATTCAATCAAAGAAAAAAAACAAAATTTTATCAATACAAAATAAAGCTTTAGAGTTATGTGTATTTCTTAGTTTGCCAGCATCTGCTGCTTTATTAATAGGCTCTGAATATATAATTTCAGCTTTATTTGGATATGGTTCATTCACCGAAACTGCTGTTCAAAATTCTGCTAAAGCTCTTTATTTTTTTGCGCTAGGTTTACCAGCCTTTTCATTAATAAAAGTTTTTTCTAGTTTTTTCTTTGCTAATCATGATACTAAAACTCCTTTTTATATTTCTCTCTTATCAGTTATGTTAAACATAATTATAAGTATTTACTATTTTAAAGAAATTGGCTTTATTATTATACCGATAGCAACATCTATCTCTTCATGGGTTAATGGAATACTATTATTCTTTTTTTTAAGAAAGAATAATTTATTTCAGTTCAATGAAATTTTCGTTGTAAGATTTATTAAAATAATTTTTGCATCATTGCTTATGGGAATATTTTTTAATTACCTATTAGTATATTTTCAAAATCAATTATCTTTTAGTCAAAGTACAAAATCATTTTATTTAATTTTAAGTGTTATATTAGGTTTATTGTTTTATCTGGTTATTTCATATTGGATCAAAGCTTTTAAAACTCATGATTTTAAACTAAAGTATTAAAACAATGAGTAAAAAAATTTTTTCAGGTGTTCAGCCAACAGGTAATTTACATTTGGGAAATTATCTAGGTGCAATTAAGAATTTTGTTGATTTAAATAATGATATCAAAAATGAGTGCATTTTTTGTGTTGTAGACCTGCATGCAATTACAGTAAAACAAGATCCTAAGGAATTAAAAAATAATACCCTAGAAACTGTAGCAACATTTGTTGCAAGTGGCATAGATCCTCAAAAAAGTATAATCTTTAACCAGTCAAGAGTACCAGCTCATGCTGAGGGGGCATGGATTTTTAGCTGTATTGCTAGAATGGGCTGGTTAAACAGGATGACACAATTTAAGGAAAAAGCTGGAAAAGATAGAGAAAAAGCTAGTATAGGGTTGTATTCTTATCCAGTTCTTATGGCAGCTGATATCTTGCTCTATGATGCAACCCATGTTCCAGTTGGTGATGATCAAAAACAACACTTAGAATTATGTAGAGACATAGCACAAAAATTTAATAATGATTTTGAAATAGAAAATTTTTTACAAGTCCCTCAACCCCTAATACAAAAAGAATTTTCAAGAATAATGAGTCTTAAAGATGGGTCAAAGAAAATGAGTAAATCAGAAATATCAGATTTAAGTAGAATTAACTTAACAGATAATAAGGATCAGATAATTAATAAAATAAAAAAAGCAAAAACAGATCCTCTGCCAATGCCAAAAACTATATTAGAACTAGAGAAAAGATTAGAGGCAAAAAATCTTATTGGAATTTATACTAGTTTAACAAACTCAACTTTAGAAAAAACTGTGGAGAGCTTTATGAGTAAAAATTTTTCTGAATTTAAAGAAAAATTATCCACTCTTTTAGTTGATAAAATTGAACCAATATCTTTAGAAATTAAAAAATTATTAAACGACCAGAATTATTTGAATAGTATTCTTGAAGAAGGAGCTGAAAAAGCTAATGATATTGCTTCCCAAAAGATAAAAAGTATTAAGGAAATTGTAGGTTTTTAAAGAAAATATATTATCGAGTTTTAATTTTCTTAATATTAACTATATATAAGTTATGTATGTTCAGACTGAAATTACTCCAAACCCTAATTCACTAAAATTTTTACCTGGTAAAAAAGTGTCCAATAGTGGTTCATATGAAATTGTAAAAAAAGATGGTGTTAAGAATGACTTGATAAGAAATATTCTTTCAGTAAATGGTGTTGATGGAATTTTCTTGGGAGAGGACTTTATATCGGTAAATAAAAATGATAAAATTAATTGGGATGATATTAAACATATAGTAATTTCATTAATTAACGATTTTTATTCTGATGGAAAAGAGTTTGTGATTGACGAAAATTTAATGGATCAAAGTCCAAAACTAGATGATATAGAAAAAAAAATTGTTAAAATTCTAGATCAAAAAATTAGACCAGCTGTAGCTAAAGATGGTGGTGATATAAAATTTAAAGAATTTAAAAATGGTATAGTAAAAGTTCAATTACAGGGAAGCTGTTCAGGTTGCCCAAGCTCTACAATGACTTTAAAACAAGGTGTTCAAAATCTTTTATGCCATTATTTACCTGAAGTAAAAGAAGTAGTTGCAATATAAAATTAAAAAATGAAATTAAGAAGAATTAAAAATATCAATTTATTTAAAGAAAAAAGTTTAAACAATATATTAAGATTTGTTCTAAGTAGTTTTTTAATTATTTCTTTTTTTTATATCACACCAATTTTTTTGAATTTTGCAAAAACAAATCTCAGTAACAAAGAATTTACTAAAAATTCTAAACAAATACTAACTTATACACTTAATAATGGATCTACAAATCAAGATAAAAAAATAAATGAAGATGATTTATTGTTTGATATTTTTAATCTAAATGATCTCGAGACTGACACAGTAAGATTAAGTGCATCAACCATTAAACAATTATTTGAAGATACAGGTTATAATTTACAAGATGTCAGAAAAAAAAAATTGGTTAAACCTGTTGCCCTTACTCTCCTACCTCAAGAAATCATAATGATTGAAAATGTAAAAAAAAGAAAAGAACTTTTTATTCAAATCGTTTTACCTCTGATAGTTCAAGAAAATAGTAATATTAGATTGGATCGAAAGACTCTTTTTAAAATAATTAATAAGAGTAATAATACTATTTCAGAAAAAAGTTGGCTTGAAAAAAAATATAAACAATATGGTGTGAATTCGAAAGATCTATCTGTTTTAAAAATTAGAATGGATGAAATACCCACATCTTTAGCAATTGCACAAGCTGCAAAAGAAACTGGCTGGGGAACCTCAAGATTTGCTCAAGAAGGTAATGCACTTTTTGGACAGTGGACGTGGTCAGGAGAGGGGCTAAAACCTAAAGATGCTGAAAAAGGTAAGGGTCACAAAGTTATGAAATTTAATGTTCTTCAAGCTTCCGTTAGAGCATATCAAAGAAATTTAAATACACATTCAACGTATAAAGACTTCAGAAAAGCAAGAGCTAAGTTAAGGGATTCCAACAAAGAACTGGATAGCATTGTGCTTTCAAAATATTTAAATAAATATGCAGAAACGGGAAATCAATACGTTGAGGTTTTGCAAAAAATAATTATGCAAAACAAATTAAAAGATTTTGATGATGCAAAATTACTACCATCAAGTATTGATTTAGAAAGTCTAATCTAGTTATTTTGAATTGGAAATTGAACACCAAACCATCGCCATTTTCCTTTGTCATTTAAAGAGCAATTAATTCTACCTCTTCGAGGAATAAAAGGACCTCTAAATTTTATAGTTAATATGTTATTATTAAAAATTATATTTGATCTTTCCCACTTATCCAATTCATTGGAATAACAATTAATATTTTTAATGTTATCTTGTTCATTAAAAAATTTAACTTTAAATTTAGGAGGATTATTCTCTGCTGATAATTTTTTTTCGATTGGAAGTAATTGTTCGTACTCAAGCGGAAATGAATTTATAATAGAATTAAATCTTTCTAACTTTCCATAATTTTCATTAATTGGAAATCTAGGTAATTCAAATTTATCTTTATTTAAATCAATTACTCCAGAATGTTGCCCAAAAGCATAATCAAAATTTTGAGAAATATAATCTTTCATGAATTTTGAATATTCACCGAAAGGATAAGAAAATAAATTTGGTATATACCCCAAGTTTTTTAAAAATATCTCATTTGCTTTTTCTATATCTGAGATAAAAAAATCATTATCTTTATCAATAAGATATCCATGAGAATGTGAATGGTGTCCTATTACTGAAAATTTTTCAGCTTCAACTTCTTTGATCTGTTCCCATGTCATATATCCTTTTTTCCCAACTGGCTCTGTTGAAACAAATAAAATAAAAGGAATTTTATTTTTTTTTAAATATGGCCACGCTTCAAGGTAGAAAGATGAAAAGGCATCATCAATTGTAATAAGAATTTCTTTATTTTTTTTTGGTGAAGTAAAATTTTCATTAAATGCTTTGGGGTTAGAAAAAATATATTTAGAGTTTCTTATTATCTTTATCTGTTCTTTAAAAACACTCATTTGAATGTTTGTAGAAGGATATTTTTGCTCATTAAAACGGTGATACATTAATGATAAAATACCTTCGTCACCAGAATAGTATTTGATATTATTCCCATCTGAAATAGAATTCGTATTTATAAATAGATTAAAAATGAACAAACTTATTATAGATGTAACTAATGTAAATTTATTTTTAATGATCATCACTAATGCTAGTGTTTATAATATTACACATGAGAATACTAAAAATAATTATGAAAAATTATCCATAATTATTAATGATTTTCTCTTATCAAGAAATCTTAAAATTGATGATATTAATGCAATTTATATTAATAAAGGACCAGGAAGCTTTGCTGCTATAAGAAATTCGATATCAACTGTTAAAGCTTTTAATATAGCAAAAAATATTGACTATTACGGTTATAATTTAGACGATTTTAAGGAGGAGAAAGATTTGAGTTATAAAAATATACCTGATTTATGTAAAAAATATAGAATTAAAAAAAATTTGATTAACCCTATTTATATAAGTTAAAATTAAATATGTCAGAAACTATTGAAGAAAAATGTTTGTCAAAAGGTGTAAAATTAACCGATCAACGTAAAGTAATCGCGCAAGTAATGTCACAATCATCAGACCATCCTGATGTAGATGAATTATATAACAGAGTTTCTAAAATTGACCCAAAGATAAGCATTGCAACTGTTTATAGAACTGTAAAATTGTTTGAAGAGTCAGGAATATTAGCTAAGCATGAATTTAAAGGTGGGAAAGCAAGATATGAAGAATTGAATGAAGGACACCATGATCACTTGATAGATATTAAGTCAGGTGAAATTATTGAATTTGTTGATGAGGAAATTGAAAAACTTCAAAAAAAAGTAGCAGAAAAATATGGGTATAAACTTGTAGATCACAAGTTAGAATTATATGGAGTTAAAAAAAAATAATTAAAACATGGAAATCTCCAAACCATTTGGCCCGTCGATTGCAAAAGTTATTATTCCTGAAGAAATAATTTTTAGTATGAATAATTATGTTGAGGAAATTATTACAAATAAAAAAAAATCAAACGATCTTGATTTTGGAAGAAATTTAGCTGGCAATGTTCAACAAGAATTTCGTTTAGATATAGAATTTATGAAGAAAAATAATTGGGCTGAGTTTCTAGGAAAGTCCTGCCAAAAGTGGTTGTTGGAAGGACACAACATTTCATTAAAAAAATTTGAAATTATTTCGTCATGGATTGTGAGACAATTTAAAAATGAATATAATCCTATTCATTATCATGGAGGACAAATTTCTGGAGTTGGATATTTGAAAGTTCCAAAAGATATGGGGCAGACAATTCAAAAAAATAAAAAAGTTCAACATAATGGAAAGTTAGTATTAATTGACGGATCAAAAAAATTTTTGTGCAATCCAACTTATATTATAACTCCTAAAGTAGGTGAATTTTATTTTTTTCCAAGCTACATGATGCACACCGTTTACCCTTTTTCAGATACCACAGAAGAAAGAAGGTCTGTATCCTTTAATGCAAAAATAGATGATGACTCAGCAAAACTTAAATAAGCCAAAAAATAATAAAAAAATTTTTATCAAAACATTTGGCTGTCAAATGAATGAGTATGATTCGAATAGAATATATGACTCAGTAAAAAAAATAGGCTATGAAAAAACAGAAAATTATGAGGATGCAAATTGTTATTTGCTAAATACATGTCATATACGAGACAAAGCAAAAGAAAAAGTTTACCATGAAATTGGAAGAGTAAAAAAAATTTTTAGATCAAAAATAAAACCATTAGTAATCGTTGCTGGATGTGTCGCGCAGGCAGAAAATCAAGAAATGCTTAAAAGAGAGCCTTACATTGACCTTGTTATTGGACCTCAAGCATATCATAAAATTAACGATAAAATTCTAAATCATATAGAAAGAAATAAAAAAACTGAAGAAACAGAATTTGATGCCATTTCAAAATTTGAATATTTTAATAAAATTAAAAATAACTCTGGGAAAATTTCTTCATTTTTAACAATTCAAGAAGGATGTGATAAATTCTGCCACTTTTGTGTTGTGCCGTATACAAGAGGCCCAGAATATTCTAGACCATTTAAGCAAATTTTGGATGAGGCAAAATATTTGGCAGATTCAGGTACCCAAGAAATAATTTTGCTTGGACAAAATGTAAATGCTTATAATAATGAAAAGTATAGATTGTCAGATTTAATATTAGAGGTTGAAAAATATTCTGACATCAAAAGGATTAGATATACAACATCCCATCCAAAAGATATGTCTGATGATTTAATTGAAGTTTATAAGCATTCAAAAAAACTTATGCCTTTGGTTCATCTTCCAGTTCAAAGTGGATCTAATAAAGTTTTAGATTTGATGAATAGAAAACATACTATTAGTGAATATTATAAAATATACGATCAGTTAAAAAAAATTAACTCTAATATTCAATTTTCTAGTGATTTTATAATAGGTTATCCTGGTGAAAAAGAAGAGGATTTTAATGCTACTTTTGAACTCATTCAAAGAATAAAGTTTATAAATTCCTATTCTTTTATTTTTAGTCCAAGACCAGGTACTGTTGCCGCAAAATTAAAGTTGATTGATAAAAATATTTCTATGGAAAGATTAGAAAAAATTCAAAGCCAGTTATATGATAATCAAATGTATATGAATAAATCATTAGAGAATAAAACAATTAACGTTTTAGTTGAGAATTTAACAGACGATAAAACTCAAGTTTTTGGTCGATCTGAATATATGACATCGGTAATTTTTAATGGTAAAAAAGAGGATATTGGAAAAATTGTGCCAGTGAAAATAAATAAAAGTAATCGAAGCACTTTGTTTGGTGATAGAGATTTTAGCTATAATCAAAAGGTAGCATAGAAATTGAGAAGTTTAACAAAAAAAAATAGTGATACTTCATTAAAGTTTGTTTATTCCGATAGTAATTCTCTAAGTGTTATTTTTCATGACAATGAACTTTTGATTGGTGTAGTGGGTGAGTTTAATAAAAATTTAAAAGAATTAGAAAAAATTACTAAAACAAGCTTATATTCTAGGGGAAATTCTATTTTAATTAAGTCTAATTCTGAAAAAAATGAAATAGTTAAAAATGCTATAAAATTTTTAGCCAATCAATTTATTAACAATGGTAGTATTGAAAACAAAGACATACTTTCATCAGTGGATAATTTTATGATTAATGAAAAAGTTAAAAATAATAACGTTACAGATATAATTAAGACTCCAAAAAAATCTATTATTCCAAGATCAGAAAAACAAAAAGATTATGTAAGAGCTTTGAGACAAAGTGATATAACAATTTCTGCAGGACCAGCAGGAACTGGCAAAACATTCTTAGCTGTAGCCGTAGGTCTTACGATGTTGTTGGAAAAAAAAATTGAAAGAATAATTTTATCCAGACCAGCAGTAGAAGCGGGAGAAAGATTGGGATTTCTACCTGGTGATATGAAAGAAAAAGTTGACCCTTATTTGAGACCTTTGTATGATTCTTTGTATGATCTTTTTGATTTTGAAAAAATTCAAAGAATGATCGAAATTGGCGATATTGAAATAGCACCACTTGCTTTTATGAGAGGAAGAACTTTAAAAAATTCATTTGCAATCTTGGATGAGTCCCAGAATGCAACTGACACACAAATAAAGATGTTTTTAACTAGAATAGGAGAAAATTCTAAAATAGTTGTTAATGGAGATCCAACCCAAATTGATCTGCCAAATAAAAATATGTCAGGGCTAGTTAGATCAAAAAAATTATTAGGTCATTTAAATGAAATATCAGTTGTTGATTTTGATCATTCAGATGTGGTTAGACATCCACTTGTCTCAAAAATAGTTAAAGCCTACTCAAACAATGATTAGTATTGAAGTTTTCTCAGAGGAGAAAGCTTGGTCAAAAAAACTAAGAAAAAAAGAGTTTTTTTTTAAGGAAGTTTGCAATTTTTTTCCAAAAAAATATCGATTTCCTAATAAAAAAATAACTCTAACCATACTTCTTTCAAACAATAAATTTATCAAAAAGTTAAATAAAAACTTTAGAAATAAAAATAAGTCTACAGACATTCTATCATTTCCTTTAACAAAAAAAAAATTGATATCTAAAAAGACTTATATTGGAGATATTATAATTAGCTATAATTTCATTGATAAACCTAAATCTCAAAACATTAAAAGTTTTAAGGAAAAATTGATTAAAACTTTTATACATGGATATCTTCACTTGTTGGGTTTTGACCATATCAAAGACAAAGATTATAGAAAAATGCTTTGTGAGGAAGAAAAAATATATAAATCAGTAATTTCAAAGATTAACTAGATTGATAAAAAAAAAATACATTGAGACAGTTTGTTTAATTATTTTAGGTATGGCTTCATCTTTAAGTTTACCTCCCTACAATTATTTAATAATAAATTTTTTTACCTTTAGTGCATTTTTTATATTCCTGTTTAAAAAATCTAAAATTACTCAAAGTAAAAAATACTTCTTTTTTTATGGATGGTTATTTGGATTTGGTTATTTTTTATCAAGCTTGTATTGGATTTCAATATCTTTAACATTTGACCAAAATTTAAAATTTTTAGTTCCTATAACTATTATTTTAATACCTTCCTTTCTGGGATTTTTTTATGGATTAGTCACCTTTTGTTTTATAATTTCAAAACCTAAACAAATAGTAAGTTCATTTTTGATTTTTTCATTATTTTTTGGAATTTTTGAATTTATAAGAGGCTCAATTTTAACTGGTTTTCCTTGGAATTTGATAGCATATAGTTTTGTTAATCATTTAGAAATATTAAGTATTACTTCGTTAATAGGAACTTATGGATTTAATTTATTTTGTATTTCATTGTTTGCTAGTCCCGCAATTTTTATATTAAGAGAAACAAAAAAAGACATAGGGGTGTGTATTATTTTTCTTATTTTACCATTTTTATTTTATCTGTATGGATCATCTTATAAAAAGTCATTTAATTCATTAGGTATTAAATCTTATGATTATAAAGTTAGAGCCATTGGTTCAAACATCAATCTTGATAGATTTTATTCAGATATTGATCCAATCTCAGTAATAAATGATTTAATTGATATTAGTGAACCAAGTAAAAACGAAAAGACAATCTTTGTTTGGCCCGAAGGGATTCTGCCAGATGTTTCTCAAAAGGAATTAGTTGAATATAAGTGGCTATTTGAAGAGGCTTTCAGTAAAAGTCATTTATTATTAATTGGGATCAATAGTCAAAAAAAGAACAAAGAAAAAATTAGCTATTTCAATTCCCTATCTATTTATGATCATAATTTAGAAATATTAAGCTTTTATAATAAAATCAACCTTGTACCGTTTGGTGAATTTTTACCTTTTGAAAATATCTTAAAAAAATTAGGTTTAAGTACAGTTACAAATAACTATCAATCATTTTCAGAAGGAAAAGATAGAAAAATAATAGAGATAAAAAGAGATGATTTTTCTCTAAAGATATTACCATTGATTTGTTATGAAATAATTTATTCAGGTAAAATATTTAAAAAACCCAATTTCGATTTAATAATTAATATTTCGGAAGATGGTTGGTTTGGTAAATCAATAGGACCCAAGCAACACTTTACACATAGCATTTTTAGGGCAGTCGAAAGTGGTAAATATTTATTGCGTTCAGCTAATAATGGTATGGCAGCCATTGTTAATCCTTTGGGTTTAGTAGAACAAAAGATTGGGTATGGTAAATCAGGCTATATTGATCTCAAAGAGGTTAAAAAAATACAACCAACTTTATTTTCTAAATATGGAAATAAAATATTTATAATATTAATTTTATTATATATTTTTATAATATTTTCATTTAATAGATTAAAAAATGAGTAATTTAAGAAATTTTCTTTTCACAAGTGAGTCGGTATCCGAAGGTCACCCTGATAAAGTTTCTGATAGGATTTCAGATATGGTCGTTGATAGTTATCTTTCTGGAGATCCTTTTTCAAGAGTTGCGTGTGAAACACTTACAACAACGAATAAAGTAATCTTAGCGGGTGAAGTTAGGGGTCCTGAAATAAAACAAGATGAATTAATAGAAAAAGTTAGAAATTGCATAAAAGATATTGGATATGATCAAGAAGGATTTACCTGGAAAGAAGCAACAAAAATAGAAAGTCATCTTCATTCTCAATCTGCTGATATAGCAATGGGTGTAGACTCGTCTGGAAATAAAGATGAGGGAGCTGGAGATCAAGGTATTATGTTTGGATATGCTTGCAATGAAACTGATGTTTTAATGCCAGCACCTATTCATTACTCTCATAAAATTTTAAGATTGATGGCAGAAGACAGAAAGTCTGGGAAATTAAAAAATATAGAACCAGATAGCAAGAGCCAAGTTACTTTTGAATATGTGGATGGAAAACCTACTAAAGTAAAATCTGTAGTAATATCTTCCCAGCATTCTGCGGATGTTAAACAAACACAAGTAAGAGATTTATTAAGACCTTATATGTTAAAATCTATTCCATCAAATTTTCTTGAAGGTTTTAATGAAGATGAGTTTTATGTTAATCCAACAGGCAATTTTGTTATTGGAGGTCCAGATGGAGACTGTGGATTAACAGGAAGAAAAATTATAGTTGATACTTATGGTGGAGCTGCACCTCATGGTGGTGGAGCTTTTTCTGGAAAAGATCCTACAAAAGTAGATAGGTCTGCTGCTTATGCAGCAAGATATATTGCAAAAAATGTTGTAGCTTCCAAAATTGTGGATAAGTGTTTAATTCAATTAGCTTACGCAATTGGTGTTTCTAAACCATTATCAATTTATGTGGATTTATTTGATAACGATTTAGACAAAAACAAATTTGTTGTAGATAAGATAAAAGAAAATTTTGACTTAAGTCCTCGAGGAATTAGAGAGATGCTAAATTTAAATAAACCAATATATGAAAAAACAGCTGCATATGGTCATTTTGGAAGAACACCAGGTGATAACGGTTCATTTTCTTGGGAAAAAACTGATAAAATAAGCCATTTCATTAAATAGTTTCTGTTGAATTTAAAAAAAACTTTACTATATTGCCCTTACATTATTGAATTACAAAATGGGCATTAGCCCATTTTTTTTTGGAGTAAACAAAAATATGTTAAATAAAAGAGCAGACAAACTAGAATTATTAAGAATTGCAGAAGCTGTCGCTTTAGAGAAATCTATTGATAAAGAACTAATCATTAGTTCTATGGAGACAGGAATTGCAAAAGCAGCAAAGTCTAAATTTGGTCAGGAAAATGAAATAAAAGTTTTGATTAATAGAGATAATGGTGACATCGAAATATTTAGAAAATTGATTGTTGCTGAAAATCCTGAAAATTCTAATATAGAAATTAAACTTGAAGATGCTATTAATCTTAATGAGACAAACAAAGATAAAGAAGTTGGAGATGAGGTATTACAACCGTTACCGTCATTTGATTTTGGAAGAATAGCAGCTCAAACAGCAAAACAAGTAATTAGTTTTAACGTTAGAGAAGCTGAAAGAGAAAGACAATTCAATGATTTTATTGACAAAAAAGATTCAATTTTAAGTGGTATTGTCAAACGATTAGAATTTGGAAATGTTATAACTGATCTTGGACGTACAG
>Ga0222717_10001596_pt1 | contig 18366 bp, 13 predicted proteins | sample C33_18DmetaG_FD_165053 | JGI IMG/M metagenome (GOLD analysis project Ga0222717, IMG submission 165053) | Estuarine water microbial communities from San Francisco Bay, California, United States - C33_18D | ecosystem: Environmental > Aquatic > Marine > Unclassified | place: USA: California...
AGCCTCCACCTGTCCACATGCCCCAGTATGGTGCATCCATTGGAGCTGAGGCCATCCATGCATCGGTATTTTGATGAAAAACCCAGCCACCACAATTGTAGTGGTCCTTAGCAACTTGAGCTCCCGTTTCAGCAAAGGCTTCGACCATTGCGACCAATGGTTCTAAACATTCTCCCAAGTCCCCTACTTCAGCAGGCCAATAATTCATGGGTAAATTTATATTGCTGGTGAACTTACTACCCCACGATGGCGTGCGATGTGGGTTCCAAATGCCCTGCAAATTTGCTGGTAAATTGTTAAACTCTCGACTGCTTGTGATTAGCAAATAACGCCCGTATTGATATAACAATACATTTAAACCCAAATCCTCTTTCTTGTCAAAACTTTTTAAGCGTTCATCCGTTGGAATGTCTGAGAGACTTTTCTTTAAATCAATTCTTACTCTAGAGAATAATTTAGCGTGATCCTCACTATTTTCTCTAAAAAGCTCTTCAAAACTTTTTTTACACGATGCATTTAAGATATCATCTACGCGTTTAGCAGGATCTGCATCAATTTGTTTATAATTAACAACATTCGTTGCTGCTGCAATATAAATAGTTACTTCATTTGCATTCTCTACAATCACGCTTTTATCTGTTGTTTTTATTTCTCCACCGCGATTAAATATTCTTGCACGACCTTCAAACGCTACCTTTCCCGGGATTTCATTTTTTGAAGCAGTCCTACCTGTTAATACGATATCTTGATCAGTTTCCGTTACACATGACCAAATTGCGTCACCAATGTCTTCGCCGTCTTTGCTACCCTTAAAATCAACTTTAAAAGATATACTGGCATTCTTATCTGCACTAAAACGAACAACAACAACGTTATTCAATGCCGACACAAAAGATTCGCGTTTGTACTGAACCCCTTCGTGGGAATAACAGGTTGTGGAAAGAGCGTTTTCCATATTTAAATCTCGATAATAATCTGAACACGCACTGAATGCATGACCAAAATCAAAACTCAGTGTTCCCAAGGGTTGATATGACATCTGGTTCAATTCTGTACCCATCATTGTTTCACCAAAAAGGTCGTGTGCTTTGTAAAATTCGCGCTCGTTTAAATGCTTTCTCACTTGATCTAAATGTTTATAGGCACCTTTTCTACTTGGATTATAAGGAGAACCTGTCCATATGGTCTCTTCATTTAATTCAAAAATTTCACAGCTCGTTTCACCGTAGACCAAAGCACCTACTTTTCCGTTGCCAATTGGCAATGCTTCATCCCACTTTGTGGCTGGGCGTTTATACCAAAGCCTATTGTTGTTTGAATGAATTGAGCTTGTTGTCATGCTTATCAATATAAAAGTTCTGCTGTTGAGAAAGAGTATTCGAAAATATTAGGTTTACTAGTCACAAAAGTACAAAAAATGGACTTTTTTTGGAAATAAATCAAATAAGTTCAATTATCTAATTCCAAGAATTTGTATAAACCAAGCTCAATTAATAATATCTTAAAATTAGCATCTATATAAAGATTATCGCACTATGAAATCATTTAAATTACACGGTTCTGAAGACGTTCGCTTTGAAGATACTGAACTCGAACACGAAGAAAATAAGGTTCTCGTTAAGGTTCACTCAGTAGGCATATGTGGATCTGACATTCACTATTATATGCACGGTCGCTGTGGAGTCTTTATCCCTAAAAACCCATTTTCTCTTGGACATGAATTTAGCGGCCTCGTAGAATCTGTTGGCGAAAATTCTAAGGGCATCAAAGTTGGCGACAGAGTCGCTATCGATCCTTTATTAAGCTGTGGGGATTGCGAATATTGCAACCTGGGCAAAAGAAGCTTATGCTCTCAGAAAAAATACATGGGCTCAGCTGCAGCCTATCCTCACGTTCAAGGGGCTATGCGAGAAATGATGAGTGTACCTGTTCAAAATACATACATCCTTCCGGACTCCGTTTCATACCTAGAAGGTGCTATGATTGAACCTTCAGCAGTTGCTCTTCACGCTATTAACAAAGCCGGTGATTTGAGTGGAAAAAAAGTATTAGTCATGGGCGGAGGAACCATTGGCCAACTCATCATGAGAATTGCTATTTCTTTTGGTGCAACTGTAGATTTAAGTGACCCTAAAGCTTATAATTTAGATATCGCAAAAAAAGATAAAGTTAACAAAACCATTAATCCCATTGAAGAAAAAATAGAAGACCTCACTTACGATGTTGTCTACGAAGCTTCAGGTGCTGCTCCTGCTTTTATCAACGCTCTATCTGTGGTAAAAAAAGCGGGCACCGTTGTTCAAGTTGGTACCTTGCCCGACACAGTTGAAATGCCTGGCAATTTAATCATGAGCAAAGAACTTACTGTTGTAGGAACACTCCAGTTTGGACCTGAATTTGGTGAAGTTCTAGATCTCATTGCTTCTAAAAAACTCAAAATTGATGATTTGAACACCCACCGATACACTTTTGATCAAATACCTGATGCGCTTGCATTTGCAGCTAAAGGCGAAGAGGCTATTAAAATTCAAATTGAGGTCTAAGTTTTCAGATGAAGTACAATACTCTCGGTAAAACAAATTTAAAAGTATCTGAGATTAGCTTTGGAGCTTCAGCGCTTGGGAGTGTCTTCAAAGAAATCAATGAAGAGGAAGGCATAAAAACCGTTCACAAAGTTATTGAAGAAGGCATAAACTATATTGATGTCGCTCCCGCTTATGGGGGTACCGTTGCTGAGACCGTATTGGGCAAAGGGCTTAAAGATATCAAACGCGATAAATACTCCATCTCCACCAAAGCAGGAAAATACACAAATCCCGATGCTTATGGTGACGATACATTTGATTATAGCGAAAAAACAATTCGCAATGGTTTAGAACAAAGCATGAAACGCCTTGAAGTAGACTATATCGACATTGTTCATTTACACGATTTTGATTACTGTAGAGGTTCCGTAGCTGATGAAGCCTTCGCAACAGGTTTTCCAACTTTACAAAAACTAAAGGATGAAAAAATCATTGGTTCTATTGGTGCTGGCATATACGATATGAACTTATGGAAACGCGTTATCAAAGAAGCTCCTGTTGATGCCATCCTTTTACACAACCACTATTCATTGATCGATACGCGTGCGCTTGAGTTGGTTGATTCGTGCAACGAAAAAAACATAGGAATAATCAATGCATCTCCTTTTGGTAGCGGTGTATTAACACCCGGTCCCATTGCAGATTGGCACCCAGCAAACTTGAAAGAGCGCGAGCTTTTTGCTAAAGCTGTTAAATACTGTGAAGAAAATAAACACCATATTTCCAGTTTAGCTTTTCAGTTTTCTACACAGCAAAACCATTTTGCGACAACACTTTTTAGCTCTTCAAACAGAAAATCTGTTGAACGCAATATCAACACATTCAATGAGCCCTATGATATCGATTTCGTAAAATCGCTACAAACTTTGTTCAGCGATGTCATGAATAAACAATGGGACTACGATGCTGGCAGTGGTTTATTAGCAGAAAATAATTAATATTCACTCACTCGTCTAAAAATTTTCAGACGATACTTTTTTAATATAAAATCATGACGAATACGATTTGGAATCTAGAAACTGAACCATCTGCAAAATGGGTTTTTCCTCAAACTCCAGAAGACTCAGTCAATCAAATTGTTGATTTTATCCATCACTTTGAATGCTCTGAATTAAATCATGATACTTATTTAAAAATTAGTGCTGATACGGATTACGTTGTATGGTTAAATGGAGAAATCGTTGGGCATGGACAATACTCTGACTTCCCTGATCAAAAAACTTATGATCATTTAAATATTTCCTCATTTTTAAAAGAAGGTTCGAACCAATTCGCTTTCAGCATTTTTTATAATGGCAGAACAAGTAGCGTTTATAAAAAAGGAGCCCCTGGATTAGTTTTTGAAGTTGAGTCTGACAAAGTGATAACTCAAAGTGGCACCGAAACACTATATCGCAAGAACCAATCTTATCATTCCGGACCCATTGCAGTTGTATCAAGACAGCTCTTCTATACCTTTGGCTATGATGCACGCAATGAAGATGACTTCACTTCTATTAATTATAAAACGGACAATAATTGGTTAACCATTAATGATAACGAAGCAACAACCCCAAAAGACAGGCTAAAGATTGCCCCCCGGCCCATTTCTAAACTTGTCGCAGGAGGTTTCACCAATGCTTCCTTGCTCACATGTGGATATTTTCGTCGTGACTTAAAAAACTTTGAAACTGAAAATCAAAGCAACATTCGCGAAGAAAACACCAGTGGCCTCATTTTAGAGGATCAAAAAAACATCAGTATCGCTGCTTTAATGTACCGTGATTTCCTTTCTTCTAGAACGACATATGAATTATTTGATTGCCCAATTGGTGGAGAAATATCAAATTTCAAAGGTGGTTTAAAACCCAAAAGCAATTCTCTTGCAAATAATGACGGACTATACTTTGTTATCGATTTAGGCATACAAGAGGTTGGACATTTAAACCTGGAAATAGAAGCTCCTGCAGGCACGATCATGGATATTGGCTATGGCGAACATTTTGAAGATGGCCGAGTACGCACGCAAATTGGTGGTCGTAATTTTGCTGCGCGATATATTTGCAAATCTGGTCGCCAAAGGTTCAGTCATCATTATCAACGCTGGGCTGGTCGTTATATAGAAGTGCATATCCAATCGGCCGATTTTAAACTTTTTCAGTGCAACCTTGAACGCAGAGATTATCCTATTGAACACAAAGGTAAGATAAACCTCCCTGAGAAAACCTTAAATAAAATCATGGAAACATGCAGAAGAACCATGGGATTGTGTATGCACGAACACTACGAAGATACTCCATGGCGCGAACAAGCCCTTTATGCAAATGATGCTAGGACTCAAGCCTTATGTGGATACTACGCTTTTGGCGACCCCGATTTTCCACGCAGCAGTTTTGCACTATTGGGCCGCAGTATCCGCGAAGACGGTTTTTTATGCTTAACGGCACCTGCTTTTCCTCCAGTTACGATTCCCTCTTTTACATTGGTGTGGATGCTAGCTGTAAGAGATCACTTTCTGTACACTGGAGATGACCGCCTAGCTAAAGAATTTATTGATCAAATACTCGATATGCTCAACAGGTTCAATGTCAAAAGAAAAGATGGCCTCTACCCTCTTCCACAAGAAGAAGGGAAGTGGAATTTTTATGATTGGACAGATGGCATGTCTGGGTATGGAGGCAATGAAGGTAACCCTGAAGTTGACGCACCACTGAATTGCTTTTTGATATTGGCTATTGAATCAGCTCAACAAATCTTGGAATGGCTTGGACGTCCGACAGATGAACCCCTTTCAAAAGCTTGCGAAGAGCTTCGTTATGAAATTGGTAATCGCTTTTGGGATAATCAAAATGAGGTTTTCAGCAACGAAACAATCAATCACAACAAATCACAACTCACGCAAGCCTTAGCCATACTCGCAAAAGCAGGAACTGAAGACATGCGCAATAAAGCGTTAAAAAAGTTGAGCCAAAAAGGTTCAACACTCACAAAACCTGGTCTAAGCCAAACCTACTACACCTTTCAAGCACTCATGACCCGCAGTGATTTATATGCAGAAAAAGTGCTTTCAGATATCGACGAACAATGGGGGTATATGTTAGATAAAGGGGCTACAACTTTTTGGGAAACCATTAAAGGCGCATCTGATTTTCATAATGCGGGCAGCCTATGCCACGCTTGGTCTGCATCTCCATTATTTATTTATTTCCACAATGTTCTCGGCATAAAACCACTCAGCCCAGGCTACAAGACATTTAAAATAGAACCCATCACCTCTACTCTTAGTAAGTGCTATGGAACGGTTCCTGTTCCAAATGGCGAAATTAAATTTTCATGGGAAAAGAACAATAGTAAGATAATATACAATATTGATAAACCTGCGTACTGTACCATAGATTATAATTCTCTAGAATCTTAATTACTTAAATTTACCTAGCTGTATTTTCAAAACATCACTAGATAAGAAAACAAGTCCAGTAGACTTTGTTGAAAATTATTAATTATCTAAAATATCAATGCGCATTTTTAAATTTTTACCCATCTACCTATTTGCACTATCAAGCACCTTGTTCACTGAACCCAAACAAATTGAGGGTTTACCTGAACTCCAAAAAGAACCCATTGGAAAAGAAAATATTTATTATTATTACAAATATGAAATGGGAAAAGATCGCGTTGCCCTATTGGCATCAGACCTTAAAGTCATTGTTATCAGTCGTGCATTTGGGAAAGTATTAACCATAAGTCATTTCCCTTGTCGTTTTGACGATAGCAGCAAAGATGATCAAAGCATTCAAAACATTAACGCAAAAATCAGCAAAAGCAGCATTATTTTACAATACGAAATATACGATCAATTTTATTCCGGAAAAGGAGAGATAAAAGAGTTGAGTTCAGGCAAAGATAAAGTTGGTAAAGGGTCGTACTCCTTGTCATTTAAACCAACATCCATTAAATACGAAAATAAAATCACAGCCTTTAAAAAACATGCCGTTCGTTCGTACTATAGTTTTTATTTACTGGGTGTTCAAAAAACAGAAAAAGAAAAAAATTATCATGTTTTCGAAAAGAACCACCGCAAAACAACTGCCACCTTGGTTCCACACAAAGGCAAACCTCTTACTTTTAATGTTTACGACAAACAAAAGCTTTACGATAGAAAGCTAGAACACTACGACAACATCAAAGATGGCGGCTGGCGTGAATTAGTTTTCAAAAACCGTTTGGGATGCAAAGAGATCTTACTTAAAAACACCGCTAAATACACTCATTTTAGCATCGATAGCGGTTATAACTTCACGGCTTATTCAAATCAGAAATTCAGGAATATGATGAATTTAGAAAACAACCCTTATTACGAAACCTTTAAATACAAAACTAAAACGAGCAGTCGCAATAAAAGATTGCTCATAGCTGGAAAAACATTCAAGCACAGCGGTCACATAAGCATTAAATAAATATTGTTTTTTCTATAGACCCCTTAGATTAAAATGCAATTATACCCAACTATTTACGATTCCTTTGTATCTTTTGATTTAAACTTAAAAAGGTTTCATATATTAAACAAAAAATTACTTCAGAGGTTTTTATGAGTGTTAAAGTAAGTGGACAAGACGCATTTAAATTTGCATTACGCGATGATTTATACAACCTTCCTAGTGTTGCAAAAGAAAATGAAGTAAAACTACACGGCGGTTTTGCCATAGACAATAGACCAGACAAAGGTCAAATTTATTATGGCATGCCCGGCACAGGCATAATGAGAGTGGACAGAGACCTCAAATCTCAAGATATCATCTCTTTGCCAGACAACTTAGAAGCACTTAACTATCACTCAACTAAAATCGCTAGTTTAAATGGTGAAGAAAGGTTGATCCTATCAGCGGAAAGCAATGAGAAGGTTTTACTCATTGACCTAAACGGCAATGTTGATAAAACTCTCTCTCGACCAGAATTTGACGAATACAAAAAAGCTGATATTGGCTACAAACCAACCGATACCGTTCTTGTAGACGATGTCCTCTACATAGCTGATGGCTATGGTGCCAACTACATCAGTGCGAATAGTCTTGTTGAAGACAAATGGAAAAGCATCTTTGGTGGCAGAGCAAAAGACGCAGAAGATGATGGCAAGTTTTCTACAGCTCACGGCATTAACTTTAATCCAGTTCACAAACATCTCGATATCTGTGATCGCCCCAATTCAAGAATTCAGGCACATGATTTAAATGGAGAGTTTTTAAAATCCTTTAAATTGCCTTCCGGTGCATTTTTATGTGGCATCAATTACTTTGAGCAAGCAAATCAATGGTATGCCGTTATTGGCTGTCTTCGCGACCCAGAAGTTGGCGATGGAAGACCTGCACCCATTTACATTATCAATGCAGAGACCTATGAGTTGCTTTCTGTCGTTCGACCCAAAGAAGAGCTCGGGGTTGAGCTTGCTCAACACATACACAATGCTGTGATGCATATTGTTGACAATACACTGTATTTAGTTTGCCAAGCTTGGAACCCTGGTCATTATTTTGTCTTAGAGCAGCAACTATAATCATATTCTAAGGAATCATTTCCTAATAACAACTTGTTTTTTGTGGTTTAAAAAGCCAGAATGGTGTTTAAAACCTGTTCTGTATAAATCACCATAAGTTAAATAATTGAAACCCATCAGCTTAGCATTTTAATGTTGGCATAAATATTGCTCTTTTAATTTATTAGCACCTTTCATATCTTTTAAGCATGAATAGAAACAACTGCCCAGATAAAAATCAAATCTTAGATCTAATTGATTCAGAAATAAACGAGTCGAATGCTGAATTATTTGATCATATAAAAGTATGCTATTCTTGTAGGTCTATATATAAAGAAAAAACTGACTCAAAAGTAAAGTCCAAAATATCAAATCAATACTTTGGAAAGTATAAAGTTATTTCTAGTATTGGCAAAGGAGGCATGGGCGAGGTTTTTAAATGTTATGATGCAGTTTTAGAAAGGCATGTTGCCATAAAAGTCATCAAAGAAGAGCTCTCGCAAAATTCAAAATTCTTGAAAAAATTCAACACCGAAGCAAAACTATTAGCACAACTCAATCACACCAATGTGATTCAAATTTTTGATAACGATACTCAAGGTGGTAAGGCCTATTTGGTTATGGAATACGTTGATGGCTCACCCCTATCAACACTATCTTTCGACAAAGATGAAGATTTCTCACAAAGAATTCACATTTTTAAACAAATTCTCAATGGCATCAAAGCAGCCCATAAAATAGATATTGTTCACAGAGATATAAAACCAGCGAACATCATGGTTAACAATAATAACGAAGCCAAAGTTTTAGATTTCGGAATTTCAAGGTCCATCAACAGTGATCAAACTCAAACTTACGAAGGGTCTGTCATTGGCACCGTCGCCTACATGTCACCTGAAATTGCAAAAGGAGAACAGGCTTCTATTCAATCTGATATATATGCTCTAGGTATTGTTCTGTACAAACTACTCACAGACAAGGTTCCCTTCAACTCTGATACACCTCTACAAACCATTGAGCTCATCAAAAGCAATAATGTTGTAATACCAAAAAATTTAAAGTCAGATATACCCAAATATTTGAGGAATATTATTCTCAGAATGTGTGAACGCAGCATCAACAAAAGGTACTCTTCGATTAATGAAGTGTTATTAGACTTTATGGAAGAACCCAAAAATGACAAGAAAACAAAAATATCAAATATAAAAAGCATTAAAACAACTATTCTCGACCACGGGGTTGATAAGAATAACATTCAACATGTCATCAATCAAGCGGCAATGTATCAAGAAGAAATGAATCAAAACTTAAGTGAAACTGAAATTGTTGATATTGCAGATGAAATGAAAATATCCAAAGAGGCTGTTTTAAAAGCTATCAATAAAAACAAACCAAATAGCCATAAAGGTGAAGCATTGAAAGTTGATTTGGTTTATGCGATCATTTTTACTATTATTACGTGTGGGATTTACAATTTGTATTGGAACTACAAACAAATGAAAACATGTAATTTTTTACTCGGTAGAAATGAATTCAGCTGGGCTGTCTGGTTTTTTGGAAGTCTGCTCAGTTGCGGTTTATACCATATCTACTACCAATACCAAATGGGTTCAGCGATCATGGAGATTCAGGAAGATAAATCAAAAACTGTTTTTGAACACCTAAATATCATTGGCTTATTTGCAACAATTTGTGGAGGGTCAATTGTTGTCGACATCATTCATCAACTTGAGATCAATAAAATTCTTGAAGACTAATCCTCTTCAGTTGAATAAAGCATACTCACATCCTTCTACCGTATTAAAGTTTGGGATTATCGGTATATTTAGTATAATAGCAACCAGTGGTTTGTGCTACAAGATCTTGAATATAAATTTTATCGACTTTCTTCCCACTTGGTTTAGCTGCCCAATTGTTAAAAGCTTCAGTTTACCCTGCCCTGGTTGCGGCATGACGAGAGCATTTATTTCTTTTTCACAAGGAGAATTCCTGAAGGCCTTAAATTATAACCCTCTTTCTATACTTCTTTTATTAATAATGGCCTCTTATGCGATGATACCATTACAAAAACTATCATCATTTGCACAGAAACTGTATTTAAAATGGCTATTTGCTTTCGCTCTATCCATTCATATGATTGTTCTTTATTTTTTCTAATTATTGGTCTACTAGTTAGCTTGCAAATAAAACTGGATTGAGTTCACTATCACAGAGATCACCTACCGATAAACCGGGCAGCCAAGATTGTAAATCATTTCTTTGAGCATCGTTCCGCGGCTCTGCTACTTTCATCTCACTATCCATATAGATAATGGTCATCGCTCTTCTATCTGTTTTCGACATATTAGGTCCGGCATTGTGCATTGTGTAGCCGTAATGAAAACTCACATCCCCTAAATCAAATGCGCTACAATTATAAGGAAGGGCTTTCATATTCACAGATATAGCATCTTCACTCTCTTGGGAAATGACAAAATCTCTCCCCATTTTTTTTCGATGACTTCCCTCTGCGAAAGACAAAGGCCCCATCTCCAAGCTAACATCTTGCAAAGGTATCCATGCTGTCACAGTATTTTCATTTGATAAAGGCCAGTATACCTGATCACAATGCCAAGGTGTAATACCACCACCCGATTCTTTAAAAAGAGCTTGATCATGGTACATACGCACGCCCTTGGTCCCCATCAATTGAGTTGCTATAGAGGCTAACTTTTTTGAAAAAACAAATTCTTTTATTTTCTCATTTCTGAGCCACAAATTACTGATTTGTTGAAACGCTCTAGCGTATAATTCAGATTGGTTCTTAAAGGCAGCCTCACGATCGTAATACTTGTCTACTTCCGCACTGATGAACTCTCCATAATGATTTAAAGTTTCTTCACTTAAAATATCTTTTAATTTTATCACACCATTTCTTTGAAAACTTTCAACCGATTCTTTTGAAATCTCAATAATTTGATTTAAATCTTTCATTTAACCACAAACCCATAAATTAAAACTTCATCAATTATAGCTTGTTTTTAGGCTAATTCTAGCTAGAATAAACACTTTTATAATGATTTTTTGATATTTATGCGCGTTCGTTATGAAAAGGTTAATTTTCCAACTGACACTTCGATTCTGGTTGTCGATGTAGATGGTTTTGGTGCCCCTTATAGTTATCACCCTGAATATGAAATTGTCTATATCTTAAGCGGTAATGGAACTCGACTCATTGGCCAAAAACCTGAAATGTTTGAAGCAGGTGATTTAGTCCTTCTCGGACCAAATGTTTATCATTGGTGGAAACCAAACGATAATCCTAGAAAAATTGATGAAGAAAAAGCCATCGTCGTGCAATGGGATCAAAATTTGATTAAAAATTCATTAATCAAATTTCCTGAATTGAACTGCTTAAAGAAATTAGAAGCCGACTCTCTACACGGATTGCATTTCAAAGGCATTCAATTTAACTCTTTGAGAGAAAAAATTTTAGATTTAAAAAATTTAAAACCTAACTACCGATTTATTAAGCTAGTAGAAATATTATGCGATATGAGTGAAGCTAACGATATAATCAAACTCGATGGTCATATTGGGAACCCAAATAAAAACTCTCCTCCCATCATCGAAAGAGCCATCGTATATATATTAGAAAATCTGAATAAGAATATTACTCAAGAGAGTGTTGCCCATCACTTCAACTTAAGCAATGCTCATTTCAGCAGAATATTTAAAAAATCGACAGGTTTGAGTTTTCCTCATTTTTTACATCACAATCGCATCTCTGCAATTTGCCAAGCAATGCATCACAGCGAACAAAATATAGCAGAGTTAGCGTTTACTTTTGGCTATGATAATTTATCTACTTTCAATAGAGCTTTCAAAGAAAAAATGGGAATAACACCATTAACATATCGCAAAACACATTATAATTAAAAAGAAGATTTATAATTGAGCATTACCTAGCTTCCATTAATATCTTCTTAACAACTTTTTTATAAATTAGAATTATGCGTGGAGCTGGCGGAACATCAGGAGGGATTGGGAGTTTTTTCCTTGGAGTCATCATGCTCTGTGGCGGCATGTATTTACTACTAAGCTCAATCGTTATTCGAACTCATTTCGGTTTTGGCATGAGACTCTACCATGTAGGCGGAGGATATGGATTAACAACCGGAATGATCATGTTCCCCTTTATGATAGGTGTTGGTATGATTTTCTATAACAGTAAAAATATTTTCGGTTGGATTGTAGCCGGAGGCTCTCTACTTGGACTCGTGATTGGCGTGATTGCATCGATCAACTTCACCTTTAAACAAATGACACTTATTGATCTAATTATTGTATTGGTGCTAACTGTTGGTGGGCTTGGTATTCTTCTACGCTCCCTAAAAGGCAATTAGAATATGAGCCCGGTGAATAAAGAAGAAAACTATATCAAATGTGCTGATAACATCAAAGCCTTAATAGCAGGTGAAAACGACACCATTGCAATCATGTCCACAATCGCCTGCGAAATTTTTCACCCTTTTGATTATTTGAACTGGGTTGGTTTCTATAGACATATCGACGAAAAGACTCTCAAAGTTGGCCCTTATCAAGGCTCACATGGCTGCCTAACGATTGATTTCGAACGCGGTGTTTGTGGCGCTTGTGCAAGCCAAAGAGAAATACAACTTGAAAACGATGTTTCAAAAGCAAGCTCTCATATAGCTTGTTCAAGTGAAACAAAAGCTGAAATCGTTTTGCCCATAATTGATAAAAACAATCAACTCCAAGCTGTTTTTGATATTGATTCAACTGAATTGAATGTGTTTGATGATATCGATGTAAAATACTTATCTCAAATATGCTCTTGGCTTTCAGATAAATATTAATTCATATACATCCAGCAGGAGAAAAATATCTGCTATTTTTCTCCTGCTGGATTATAACTAAATTTAAATTGTCGAATTAACCTTTCTTCTATTTTCTAATTGCAAAATAGTTTCTAAATTGCTAAAAAATATGATTCTGTTTTTTTAAACTTGTTTTATACTGAAGCCATAACTTTAGAAACTGGTTTTGAATCAGCATACACTAAAGGGAACGTATCACCACATATCTTCTCACCGTGTTTTACCTCAATATACTTTTTCATTAAATGATTCCCAGTATCATCATATAGCGTTTCTTCTGTCATATAATGCAAAGCGATAGCTCTTCTTGGCCGACCACTTTTGTTTGCATGTGATCCATGCCAGGTTAAACCATGATGAAAATGAGCGTGTCCCTTAGGCACTTCACATAAGGCTTGTTCAATTTTCCCATGCTCAAATTCTTTTGGAATATCAAAAAAAGGTGTACCCTCCCCTTTTTGCCACGAATGCAATTCCATGATTTGATCACCCCATTTATGAGAACCTTTCACCATACTCATACATCCATTATCTTCAGCAGCATCATCTAAAGCAATCCAAGCCGTAACCTGAGATGGCCTATCTAATATCCCCCAATAAGGCCAATCTTGATGCCAAAAGTTTTGCCCTCCTGTCTCTGCAGGTTTATATTGAATTTGATCGTGCCATAAACGCAGTTCTTTTGCACCAGCTAATTCTGCAACAACTTTTGTTATTTCTGGCAAATGAACGAGGTCCGTAAACTTCTCACTTGCCATGAAGATATCAACGATTTGCCAAACAGGCTTTTCCATTCCCCCAAGTGATGAAATACTTACAGGACGTTTGTCTTCAGGTAAAGACTTTCTATTTTCCACCAAATACTCAACTTCAGCACACAAAGCATCACATTGCTCATCTGAGATGACTTTTTCACCAAGGGCAAAACCATTATTATCGAATTCTTCTTTAATATTTTTCATCATTGCATCACTGAAGTAATAAACTTAAGTTCTATTATAACAGAATATGATTAATCATAAATGGATTAAAATAACTTAAACATGCACTATAATAATATTAATTAGAAAAATCAATAAGCTCACCTATTTCTATGCTTAAAACATAATCGGTGGTTTTTAGTCATAACTAAGGGTTTTAAACACTACCCCGCCTTCTTAACAACTTTAGTCTTCGCTTGAAATCTACTTAATTCTTATAAATATATTTTCTAAAAGTACTATCAGATATTTTATCTTGATTTATTAACTCAAAACCTTAATGCTTATCATTTTTATTTATCCATTTCTATATTTCAGAACAAGAAGCACCACCTGAAAAACACGCAAAACATCTATGGTGCCTCATTAACACTCGTTTTTCAAGACTAGCTTTCAAGCTACCTTTTACAGAATAACTTTCATCATCATCAACCAATGTACAAGCATAAACATCGATAGCCTCATTTTTCTTGACTAGCATCCGACTAAAATGACACATGAATTGTGAGCGTGTTTCTTGTGTGTGATATTGTGTCATACAATTTTCTGTGATTTCGGGAACATCAACAACCGTTTCCGGGGGTGAGAAGTCTGGGAAAGCAACTATATGCATACTCTCATTAATTGCGTAATCTTTCAACATGCTTTTATATTGGCTATCTACGCTTTCAAAATCTTCTCCCTTTTCACTTTGTCGTGCTAAAGACACATGAATTCCGTTATCTTGCAATTGCTTCATGTTTTTTAATGAACGACTATAACTTCCCTTTCCTCTTTCACGATCGTGGACTTCTTCAGTATAATGATCTATACTCACTCTAAATGAAAGATTTTCTTTAACTTTTTCAATTTTATAAATATCTTCCAAATAATGTTCTAGCGGTTTTGTTGCATTGGTTAAAACCATACATGGTTTTAATTTAACAGCATAGGATAAAATATTTATAAAGTCTTTATTCATAAAAGGCTCGCCACCGGTGAAACTAAACTTTTCAACGCCCAATTCTATTGCCTCTTCAAAAAAAGGTTTCAACTCTTCCAAGCACGGTTCAGATAGCCTATGATTCCCAGGATAAGAGCCCTCTAAGCAAAAAGAGCAAGATAAATTACAGTTCGTGCCTGTATGCACCCATAACTCCTTTAATTTGCCACTTTCTATATAGCCTCTGCTTTTACCCTCTTTTGTATGAGTTAATACGTTCATTTTATCCTTGATTGGTCAAAGTTTTTTTTGAAAACATAGCAGCTTCTAAATGACCACTATTTTTATTTTTAGATTGCGACTCACACTGAAGGGCAGTTCTTTTGGCTTGCCTTTTTTCCAATAATGTTTCAAACATGCTTCTCAATCCAACATAAGTATACCCAATACCATATATTGCCATAAAAGGAGTGATTAGATATCTCTCGCGATTACACAACACAACTAGACTTATCATTGAATACAATCCTAAACCTAGTTCTATAAACATTGTTTTATCAAATTTAACTTTGTACTGCACAACCTTTTGATCGCCAGTTTTTGGTGTTCTTACAAAGCCACTTTTTTTTCCCATTACCGCTTCAATCACTGCGAGTGTATTGTTCACAGCAACGCCAACTCCAATCATCGTGAGGGCGGGTAAATATCGCAAACGCTTCCACCAGCCACTTTCTTTGTTTAAAGAATAGATACTAAAACAGTATAATGCGTTTGGAGCCATAATTGAAAAAGTGAGAACTGCCATTAGCGAATAATACAAGATCGGTTTCATATAGATTTCACTTACTAATAAAGTGGGCAATGCCAAGATAGACATCATTACCATAAATGGATGAATTAGATAATGTGTCATATGGAACCATGCCTGAATTTTCTTAAAGAAGCCCGATTCACATTTAGATACAGAGGTAAAGAGTTTAATTGCTGTTTGGATAGACCCTTTAGCCCATCTGAATTGTTGACTTTTGAATGCTCTAATGTCTTCTGGTATTTCAGCGGGCACAGATACATTCGGCAAGAAGACTGTCTGCCAGCCTTTGAGTTGCACTCTATACGATAAATCCATATCTTCTGTCAAAGTATCACATTCCCAGCCACCACCAGATACGATTGCTTCTTTTTTCCATACACCAGCAGTTCCGTTAAAGTTCATATACAAATCGTTCCAACATCTGGCTGATTGTTCTATCGTAAAATGACCATCAATCCCTATTGCTTGGGCTTGGGTTAAGATTGATTTATTTTTATTTAAATGTTCCCAGCGCGTTTGGACTAAAGCGATATTTTCATTATTGATAAAGTGAGGCATGACCTTTTTTAGAAAATCAGATTGCGGTTTAAAATCGGCATCAAAAATTGCGATGTATGCCCCCTTACACACAGACATTGCTTCTGCTAATGCACCTGCTTTAAAACCCGTTCGGTTGTTTCTTCTAAAAACAGATATCACATAACCCTGCTCTTTTAATTTCGCTACCTCTGAATCAATTAAAGAACTCGTTGAATCATTTGAATCATCTAATATTTGAATTTCGTGCTTGTCTTTAGGATAGTCGATTTCGCAAACAGCTTTTAAACATCTTTCTATAACATTATACTCATTGAAAACAGGAATCTGGGTTGTTACGAATGGCGTTATAGCATCTGCTCTTTCAATAAGATTGTTTTCAACACTAGAATAATAATCTAAAATATTCTTTTTTTTTCTTTTGTGAAGATAAAGCATAACATAACAATTGATCGCATAAATCATGACAACAGCACCCGCAAAAAAATAAAGTGTGAGAAATATTAATGACATTGCGAATAAAAAGTTAACCGGTGGTGTGATGAAATAATTATTATATTTTTATTAAATATCTTAGCTTAAATATGTCTTCGACAAACCTCTTTGAAAATCCTTTTTGAAAGACATTAAATAAAATAGACTACTATTTTTACAGTCACTTAATCAAAATAAAATTGAATATACAGGTTCTGTTTCTAAAAATAAATTTTATTTCTTAAATCCTTTACTTTTTATTGTGTTTTCTTTTATCAACGACCTGAAGAAATCTTGGGTGATTATGGCCAATTTGTCCTGATATATAACTAAAAACATCATCGGCTTCTTTATTTTTTCCTTCTGAGATCAAACATTCAGCCAATAAAAGCAAACCATCTATATCAGTTGGACGACCTTCTCTTTGAATCCTTACTGCTTTTATTTCGAATTTCCCTTCTCTGAGAATTAAGGAGTTTTCATTATAAGCTATCATTTTTTCGTTTTTTTTCTTTGTGTAATTCCATATTAAATTCCCACTGCTTTTATTGTGGATATTAACTTTTTCATTTTGATTGACGACTTTTAAATTGGTCTTTATTAAGCTGTTTTGCAAACCTTTTGGGATCGACCTTACTAATTTCACACTTCCATCAACAAGTGATATTGCTTGGATATTTGAAGATGTTTTTATATAATAATGCTCATTAGAAAGTGCATCTGACCCTATTGTTTTAATGTTATTTTTTTTTCTCCAAACGATTTCGCCACTCGCGCCATCAACACAAGATAAGGTATGTTTTTCTTTAAGAACAACATAAGAAGATCCATCCAAGCTCATAACATCAAAATCATTATTGAGTTTACGTCTCCACAAAATAGCTTTGACATCATTGTACTCAACAAAAGTCTTAAAGGCTTCCGCAGCTTTAGAATAAGAACCAACATGTTTATAAGCCACTCCTAGGTCATAATAAACAGGTGATAAAGTAGCAGCATCTTTTTTGAAACGCACCAATAACTCACTTGCTTTACCCATTTTCAAATAACATTGACCAAACTCGTAATGAGCATCAGCATACAAAATTCCCGTATGTTTAGACATAGCTTGTTCAAAATATTTTATCGCTTGTTCATACTGTTTTTTTCGTTGTTCGATTTTTCCTAAATTGTACAAACGGTAAGCATCTAACTGTAATGTTTCAACTTGCTTCATTGCATTAATTTCTGCTAAAGAAAGATTTATTTGAATGTTTGTCAGCAACTTCCTGGTCATCCTGTATTGAAGATCGTATATATTTGAAAGCTTCCCATCTACAATGATAGCTTTATGAATAATTCCACGGTGCGTATCAACCAAACGAGCATGCACACGAAGTGGAGCATTTTTATTTTTTAGAATACCCGCCGCTTGCACAGAGCCAAATATTAGAAAATCATTGTGAATATTTTTAGCGATTGACTTAGCTTTTTTATCAGAGATCATTTTATTTGTTATATCGGGTACGCCTTTAAATGACATCAATGCTGTTCTATCCATAACCTTAATATCTACTGGAAATGAAAGCTTTCGAGTGAGTGCATCGGTGAATGCTTCTGCAACCCAATTGTGTTCATTACTTCCCGTTAAATTACTAAAACTAATAACCGCGACAGACTTATAGGGAG
>Ga0222717_10001604_pt1 | contig 18287 bp, 11 predicted proteins | sample C33_18DmetaG_FD_165053 | JGI IMG/M metagenome (GOLD analysis project Ga0222717, IMG submission 165053) | Estuarine water microbial communities from San Francisco Bay, California, United States - C33_18D | ecosystem: Environmental > Aquatic > Marine > Unclassified | place: USA: California...
CGAAATGCAAATTGCGAAGATCGTTATGGTCGTAATGATTCGCTTCGAAGTGACCGGTTCGAGGGGGGCGGCGGGAGCACCCTGCTTCCCCATCATGGATAAATCACCCTCCGAATCACTGGGCGCGAGTCCATGCCTTTTAATGAGACGCTCCCCAATAGGTCCACCAATCACCCCACCCGCGACCAGACCAAACGTTGCAAAGGCGATACCGATCAGGCCCGCCTCGGGATGGCCCGCCGCTTCAGCTTCCTGACCCCAGGCAATCGCAGTCCCGTGACCGCCGGCGAGAGAAACGCTGCCGCCAAAAAGCCCCAGGCCGGGGTGCTGACCCAGCCCGAGTGCGATGAGCACGCCGGTCCCGTTCTGCAAGACCAAAAAGACGGCCGCGCAAACAACAAGAATGCCAAGCGGCCGTCCACCTGCCTTTAGGCGGGAGAATTTGGCGGAGAGGCCGACTGTGCTGAAGAAGGCGAGAAGGAAGAGATCGCGAAGCGCGAGGTCAAAGGTGATTTTCGGCCCCCCCAAATTCTGGATGCTGAGAATGATCAGACTGCAGAGGAGCCCACCCGTAACCGCTTGGGGAATGCTGTACTTTTCAAGTAACGGGATGCGGCGGGTCAGGACATTGCCGATGACGAGCACAAGGACACTGACGAGGAGGGCATCGATAGGATTGACGGTGATCTCAGACATAGTCTCGTTAGGAGGAGCGGCGTTTCCGCCTGCTGTTCTGCAGTCCTTCATCCGATCTGTCAGCACAATTCCGTCAGAAATCGGGCTCAGGGGCAAAGAGCACCGAGCCTTGTCAGTCAAAAGCACAGATGGTTCACTCTGATTTAGCACATGGCTCCTCTCCCACGGCTCTTCCGTGGCTTCAGCAGCCCAGGTCGCGGGCGTGGAGTTCGATACGAGTTCGATCGAAGCGCTTGTGAAACAAATTCGGGAGAGGGTCCATCCAAAGAAGTGGCCTTTCAAAGGCAACTTCTTTGGCGTGCTGAACCTTGCCAGGCTGGAAAGCGAGGCGGTCCTCAAACACCTCCGCTTGATGAATGAGGTGATGGCCTACACGCCAGGTGACGAGTGATCGACGGTGGTGTGATGATTGCGGGTAAATTGAATGTCCAATTTCTTGCGGAGTGGCAGTAGACCTGGCGCATGGGAAGGGGAGCAGACGGGAAAGCCGTTTGACACCCAAACCCCTCAGATGACAGTTGCTTCAGGCGCTTCCGCCATTTATTTCACCGCAACACAACGATACCAGGATGATTCAAGCAAGTATGCGCAAAGCCCTACCTCGATTAGGCTCCACCCTCTTGATCTCGCTCGCTTCCATGACCTTAGGAGTGCAAGCGCAGACAGACGATCAAACCAATCTTTTCGACTGGCGCGGGCCTTTTCAGACCGGCGTGAGCCCAGAGACCTATGAAGGCTGGGCCTTCGAGGGTGAGAAGTCTCTCAAATGGACCTATGACGTTTCTAGCCGTGGCTGCCCTGTTGTCGTGGACGGCCGCCTTTATTCCTTCGGTTACAATGGAACTGAGGAAGGTCCTGAGCAGCGGATTGTTCTTTCCTGCCTCGATGCCGACAAGGGCACGAAGATCTGGGAGCATCGCATGAACGACTTTATCAGCGACACCGTTTACAGCCGTTATGGCACGGGGAGTCCTAAGGTCGATCAAGAGACTCGCAATGTCTATCTTCTCACGTCGACGGGGCTGTTCAGTTGCTTCAATCAGGAAGGTGAGCTGTTATGGCGGCACAGCCTCATGGAGTCGTACGGTCGCCTCACGTTTCCGAATGGACGCACCGGCGCGCCGGTGATCGATGGTGACATGGTCATCACCCGTGGCATCACGAGTTTCTGGGGCAAACAAGGCCCAGCGCGTGATCGCTTCTATGCTTTCAACAAATATACGGGAGAACCGCTTTGGTCCGCAGAGCCTGGCACAGCACCCAAAGATAGTTCAAACTCGACGCCTGTTTTCGAAACCCGTGATGGCAAGCGCGTGTTCTATGCAGGGACGGGTTGTGGAAATATTGTTTGTGTGAATGCCAACACAGGGCAGTCACTGTGGCGCTATCACTTCTCCAAAGGAGGAGTCAATAGCACGCTCTCCATTCATCCTAACGGATCGCTTGTTTGTATCCACGGCAAAGAGAACCACGATACGACCAATGAGGGACGGATGATAGCTCTTAAATTGCCTGAGAAACTAATCGGCGCCGGTGAGACGCAGGTTGTGCTCGACAAGAGTTGTGAGATCTGGCGGAACGACCTGGTCGCCTTCACCAGTTCACCCTGCTTGGTCGGTGATCGCGCGTACGTTGTCGATAAGACAGGTCACCTTTGCAATGTCGATGTGATCAATGGCAACGTCCTTTGGCGTGAGAAGTTAGACTCTGACAACATTCATGCGTCTCCTGTGTATGCTGATGGCATCCTTTATGTGCCCACGCACAACGGTAAATTTTTCGTCATCAAGCCGAGCGATGGGAAGGCGGAGCGGTTAGTGGACATGGAGATGGAAGGTCGTTGCCTCGGTGCTCCTGCCATCTCTAATGGGCACGTTTATCTACACACGACGTCGAAGCTCTACTGCTTCAAAATGAAGACGGACAAGATCAACTACCTCGACGTTCCAAAAGAAGAACCGCTTAAGAAAGGAGCGACCACGGCGATCACAATTGTGCCGAATGAGGTAGCTTTGAAGGCTGGCGAGTCCGTGCAGCTCAAAGCGTTTGAGATCGACGCGGCTGGTGTGCGGGGTAAGGAAGTGACACCTTCCTTTGAGGCATATATTCCGCCGACGGCTAAAGTGAAGGCCAAGCTCGATGCAACGGTGGATGGCGATAAGTTAGTCACGACGACGAAGTCGAAGGAATCGGCCGGCATGTTCAAGGGCACGGCTGATGGTAAGGCGGGGCTTCTCCGCAGTCGTTTGTTAGGGAGTGCGCCTTATTCTGAAGACTTCGAAGGCTATGACCTCACCGTGCCACACGCGCAGGACGGTGTGAACTACGCCTTCCCGCCACTTCCATGGATTGGCGCCCGATTGAAATGGGAAGTCCGTGAAGTCGATGGCACCAAAGCTCTCGCCAAGACACTTGATCGCGTCCTCTTCCAGCGGGCCACATCATTTATTGGCACGGCTGACATGAAGAATTACACGTTGCAAGCTGACGTGATGACGGATGGCAATCGTCGTATCAAAGGGGACATTGGTCTCATCAACCAGCGCTACCTCATTTCCATTCGAGGCAACGCCAAGCTCATGGAGATCAGCAGCAACCACGAGCGCATCAAGCACAGCGTTCCGTTTGTGGTCAAAGCGAAGACCTGGTACACCATCAAGACTCGTGTGGATGTGCAGGCAGACGGTTCGGGAATCGTTCGCGGAAAAGCCTGGATCAAAGGCGAGCCTGAGCCTGAAGCTTGGACTATTGAATACACTCACAAATACGCCAACGCAAACGGATCTCCTGGCATCTTCGGGTTCTCGCCGCAAAGCCAGAAACGATTATATGTCGATAACATTTCCCTTACGGCGAATCAGTAAGTCTCACCACGCATAACTTTACGAATCATGAAACAACGTCTCACACTAATTAAACTGATGACCGGCCTCGGAATCTTCGGGGGCACGCTTCTTGCCGATGACTGGACCCAATGGGGAGGTTCCGATGATCGGAACATGGTCTCCACTGAAAAGGGGATTCCCGGCGTCGGAATGAGAGCGGGGAAGTTCAAGAAAGGCACGGAAGAAACTGACTTATCTACCACGAAGCATTTGAAGTGGGTGGCGAAGGTTGGTTCGCAGACCTACGGCACGCCTACTATTGCCGATGGCCGCGTCTATGTTGGTACAAACAATGAGTCGCCTCGTGATCCCAAGCATATCGGGGACCGTGGCAACATGATGGTCTTTGATGAAAAGACCGGAGAGTATTTGTGGCAACTTGTCGTACCTAAGTTAGGCGCTGGTAAGGTCTCGGATTGGGAATACCTCGGTATCTGTTCCAGCGCAACGATTGTTGGCAACCGTGGCTATGTCGTGACGAATCGCTGCGAGATCCTTTGCTTTGACGTTGAGGGGATGAAGAATGGTAACCAAGGAATCCAGACCGAGGGCGCTTATATGGCTGGTCCTGGTAAGGAGCCCGCGGAAGTGGGGCCAAAGGACGCCGACATCATCTGGGTGTTTGACATGCGAGGCGATGAACTGGGTGCATTCCCTCACAATGTTGCGAGTAGTTCTGTTCTTGTTTATGGGGACAAAGTGATCGCGACGACCTCAAACGGTGTGGACTATTCGCACCTCAATTTGCCTTCTCCATCTGCACCAAGCCTTATCATGCTCGATGCTAAGACGGGCGAGTTGGTTGCAGAGGAAATCTCCGACATCAGCTCTCGGGTTCTCCATTGTTCCTGGGCATCTCCAGCTCTCGGCAAAGCGAATGGCAAGGACATCTTTATCTTCGGTGCTGGCGATGGCTGGTGCTACGGCTTTGATGTGAATCCTGGCGAGGAAGAGGATGAAGGAGAGACGTTTGGCGTGCTGAATGAACTCTTCCGCTACGATTGCAATCCCCCTGAGTATCGCAAGGTTACCTATCCTAAGCCGACCGGTCCGAACGAAGTGGTGGCAACGCCCGTGTTCTACAAAGATAAAGTCTACGTGCTGACCGGGCAAGATCCTGAGCATGGGGAGGGCCTTGGCACACTAAGTTGTATCGACCCAAGCAAGACAGGCGATATCTCAGGTGATACGGTCTGGATTTACAAGGGCATTGAGCGGAGCATGTCGACGCCAGCGATCGTTGATGATCTCCTTTACACCGCTGACTACCGTGGTTTCGCCTACTGCTTCGATGCCATGACTGGTGAGAAGTATTGGGAATACGACACGTTTGGCCACATCTGGGGAAGCCCGCTGGTGGTTGATGGCAAGTTCTACCTGGGCACTGAAGAAGGAGAGTTGATTGTCCTTGGGACTGGCAAAGAGCTTAAAGTTCTTTGCGGTGAAGACGGTGTGGAGCCCGCAGTCGAATTCAGCGGTCCCATCTACGCGAGCCCTGTCGTCGCCAATGGCGTTCTTTACATCGGCACTCAGTCTCATCTCTACGCCTTCGAGCTCGAGAAGAAGTAGTTTCGCTAGCTAGAAATGTAGCGTGGGCCTGTAGCCCATGCATCCTACCCACTCCATGAAGAAGCTCCTTACTGGCACCGCTATTGCCATGCTCATCCTCCACCAGGATTTCTGGTTGTGGGACAATACGAACCTGGTCTTCGGATTCATGCCGGTGGGTTTGGTCTACCATGCGTGCTTCTCCATGGCTGTGGCTATCCTTGCCGTCCTGGCGATCACATTCGCTTGGCCTCACGAGCTCATTGAGTGGGCAACGACGAAAGATGAAGGTGCAGGCACAGACGGGAAAGCGAAGCTGAAGGACAACCAGTACAAGATCCGATGACCGTTCTCATCGTTATCTCCATCTACCTCGCCCTCTTGTTAGGGTTAGGTCTCTTTAGTGGCAAGCAATCACGCGGTACCAGTAAGGATTACTTTGTCGCCAGTCACTCGATTGGTCCCTTCCTGTTACTCATGTCCGTTTTCGGTACGACGATGACGGCCTTTGCGCTTGTCGGTTCTACGGGCAAAGCGTTCGAACGTGGCATTGGCGTCTACGGCCTCATGGCGTCGATTTCTGGACTCGTGCACGTCATTTGCTTCTTTGCGATTGGCATTCGTTTGTGGAGTTATGGGATGAAGCACGGCTTCGTCACGCAGATCCAATTCTTCCGCTCGCGGTTTGATTCAAATGCCATTGGTTATGTGCTGTTTCCGATCCTGGTCGGTTTAGTCATCCCGTATCTCCTCATCGGAGTGATCGGTGCTGGCAAGACCATCTTGCCCGTCACGGCAGGTGCGTTTCCAGAGGCCTTTCCAAATGCCAATCCACTGTGGACGGGAGGCATTCCTCCATGGCTCAGCGGTCTCGGCATTTGTATCATCGTCCTCGCGTATGTCTTCGCGGGTGGTTCACGTGGTGCCGCCTGGGCAAATACCTTTCAAACGCTTGTATTCATGGCGATGGGCGTTGTTGCCTTCACTTTGATTGTGAAAGCTTTAGGAGGTGTTGAGCAAGCGAGCAAAGTGCCGATCACGGTGAATGAGAACGGGCTCTTGGTGCAGAATTATGGCATTGTGGAGCAAGAGGACGGCAGTAGTAAGGTTGAGAAGCTGGCCACGCCTCTCGTCCGAGGTAAGATCCGTGACGCCGACCCGAGCCTAGCAGGCTACCAGCCGCACCTTGGCCGCAAGGTTTTGGAGATGGACTACAAAGCGCGGACACCTGGCAGTGGTGAGCTGGTCGATCAGTCGCGGGAGCTCGGCGTGCCGCCGTGGATGTTCCTCACCTATCTCTTTATCCCGCTTAGTGTGGGTATGTTCCCGCATCTCTTCCAGCACTGGCTCACGGCTCGAAGCGCAAACACGTTTAAGCTAACACTCATAGCCCATCCGATTTGTATCATGGTTGTCTGGGTGCCTTGCGTTCTTATTGGCGCTTGGGCTACAGGATTGGTGCCGCCTGGGGTTCCCCCTGCCGCTGTCCTCTCCAAGATGATGGCGGATCTAGTTAGTAACCAAGTTCTTACTGGATTGCTGACTGCGGGCGTGCTTGCCGCGATCATGTCTTCGCTAGATTCTCAGTTCCTGTGTCTTGGAACCATGTTTACCAATGACATTGTGCTGCACAAGGTCGGCCAAGACCGATTCACGGACAAACAAACGATCTGGATCGCACGTGGCTTCATTATTGGTATTGTGGCCCTCACCTATGTGCTTTCGCTTTGGGCGGCGAATAAAAATGTCTTCGATCTCGCTGTCTGGTGCTTCAGTGGCTTTGCCATGCTCACTCCATTGGTGTTTGCGGCGCTGTATTGGAAACGGGCCACCACGGCAGGAGCGTTCGCCTCGATTATCGTGGGCACTCTGACATGGATCGTCTTCTTTGTCCTTGCTGGTGGCAGCGAATACACGGTCGGCCCTGGCATCATGCCTGTGACCTTTTGCGTCCTCGCTAGTACAGTCGCGATGATCGTCGTCTCCTTGGCAACCAAGCCGCCATCCGAAGCGACGCTCAACAAGTTCTTCGGATGATAAGCTTAGTTGTAGCAGCTGAAGGCCACTACTGGATCGCTTGAAGCAAGTTTTTCAGACTCAGCTGATGCGCTTCGACCGCCGATCGCGTGTTAGGTGACTTCGCTTCTACGGCTTGCTCCAACACGAGGTGCGGCTTCAATTGCCATGTCTCCAGTTGCTCGAAGAGCCGAGTGTAATCAATGTCGCCCTCCATCGAGAACGCCTCTGACCAAATGCCGCCTACAGATTGGCGAAGGTGCAGCTCGACGATGCGTGTGTGGTAGTGTGCTACAGCGTCAAACAAGGCCACTTGAGAATTCCCACAGCCACGAAAGATCCAATGTGAATCCAGGCAGAGCTTTACGTTTTCTGGATCAGTGGCCGTCAGCATGTGATGAAACTCGCGGGCCCCTTGACGAAGTTCGGCATCGTGGTTGTGATAGGCCAAAGTCAGACCAAGTTTCCGAATTTCGATGCCAAGTTCGTTCAATGCCGTTGATTGTACCTTAAGCTGAGCGTCGCTCTTGTCCTCAAGGCCACCCCATCGAATTGGGGTCGGGTTGGTTACAATGATCTTGGTGCGCTGTGCTTTCGCTTCTTTGGCAATGTCTAGCACGCCACGGATTGCTTTCTCAACAGCAGCTGTTTCGTGCAGTTTAATGTTCACATAGAGCGAACGCATCTCAAGCTTGTGCTTTTCTAGCAAAGGTCCTAGTTGCCGAACATCGGCTGCGGACTCGCCAATTGGCTCGAACCCGTTTACGCCAGATGTCGCCACTTGGGCCAATCCAGCGGCGACATCGTCGTTCCAATTCTGGTCCCGGCGACGATAGAACATCATCCAAGGGTAAACATTGGTCGCCACGTGTGGCTTCGTTCCGATTGTCGCCCGCAACGCCGTCGCGGAACTCGCCAGAGCGGCTGTGGTCAGGAAATGTCGTCGACCTATCATGCTAAGAATCATATCGAAAGGAGATGCAGATGGACAGCCACAAAACTTCTTGGGTTTAGTTCGGCCTGCATGAGGGCTTCGATGGCGTCTTCTTGTTGGCTGTTCCAGTAGGAGTTTGGTTTGCCTTTTGGTAGAGTTTCGATTTCAGCGAGGAGTTGCTCGGGTGCTTCCCAATTGCCATGAATGCACGGCCTCGAAGAGCCCCAGCAGAAGCGTTTGGTCATCGACCTGTTTGCCATCTTGGAATCCTTGCAAGATGGTTTTCCGGCCGAGCGATGAAGGAAGTTGATCTGATGCCAATGCCAAAGTGTTTCTTAAGGGGGCTTTTGAAGAAACCAATAACACCTTGCTTGATTGGACTAGCCCATCGGGATCGTGCTGAGCTTGCCAAGTGGCTAACTCCTTAACACTGTCTTGTAAGTCGTTTGCAGAGAATAGACCCAAGGCGCTTCTAGACTCAGTATCGGGCGTTACTTTAGCATTCTGCAATCGCTTGATTGTAGCTGTTACCCAGTCGCGGGTTCCCTTCCATTCATAGTCGTCGAGAATGACCAGTGCGAAGTGTGCGACGTTCGTCTGACGAGAGGCAATCTCCAATAGCCGATCGTCGCGATGATCTCGCTTGGCAGCTAGGACGACGACAGCGTTAGTCCCTGATTTGAAATCAGATCGATCCTTGGCTAGCTCGACCAGACGCGTGGCTATGGATTCAGGGCTTTCTGCAAAGGCATTCTTTGGGTGATCACTGTCATCACTCTCAAGGCCTTCAAGGATCCACGACAGGCTGCCTTTTAAGTAGCCTTCATACTACAGCTCCTTAGTTTCGAGTTACTGAGACGTTCCAGCCACGAAGGGAGTGCGAGTGCGGGTATGGCTGTCACCGATCTGTGGCTTCCAATCCGAGAGACAAGGAGGCCGCTCATCGTGCTGAAGTCGAAGGGATTGCCACTAAGGAAATTGCGGAAGTGACCTTTAAAAAGTGCAGGAATGAAATTCGCAAAGAGCGCTCAACTTGGCCGAAGAGCCTGGGTTGACGGTTTCTCGAAATAATCTGGATCAATTGGCCCTTTCGTTCGTTCGCTATATTGGAGGTCGCTTGGTGCTAGCGGTAGCTAGTTTCTTGGCCTTCGGGACTCTCATCCAATCTATTATATTATTATTATGAAAAAATTTATCATGGCATTGACCATGGCTCTCGGACTCGTATCCGGCTTTGCTGAGGAGAAGAAAGCGACCGCTTACGAGGTCGGCATGACTGGCGTCACTTGAGCTGGCTGTAAGAAGGATGTCCGTGCGGCGTTCAAGAAGCTCGATGGTGTTTCCGAAATTAAGATTGCGGCTGGCGAAAAGCCAGGCACTCAGAGTGTGGTTGTGATGACTACAGGTGAAGCCCTCACCAAGAAAGCCTTGGTCAAAGTCTTAGGTAAGAAGGCCTCGACCTACAAAGTGAAGACGGTCAAGAAGAAGGAGAAGACTTCCTGAATTTCTCTTTTATTTCCTAACTAAATTCTATTTGAGTCCCTTGAGCCCCTTGTCCGCATGTCCGGACGAGGGGTTTCTTTTTGTATTGCTGGGTGAAATTGTTCCCTCCTCTACTCGGCAGTTTTTCTTGTCCGTTTCTTGCGAGTCACTACGTTGTTGTTCGCAGGGATGGGGCTATCGAAGCCGTTGTATGCACTAGGTTTAATCCCGCGGGCGTAACCGCCTCCACGAAAGGTATTAGGCTGATACTTGCCGACGAAGTCGATAGAGGCGTCGCCTTCGATTTGGTCTTCCAGGTTCAGCATCCAGTAAGTCGCGTTGACTAACATGCGGCGATAGCCCTCGTTCAAGATATCTTCGGAAGCGCCATAGAGGGAGGTGAACACGCGTCCTTTCTTGCCATCGACTCCGGCATATTCACGCGTCCATTCGGATGCCATGGGTGGTTTGCTCGCGTCAGGCTTGCCGTCGAATTCCATACTCATGAGCGGTTGTGCCATCGTGAGGATGTTCCAGTCGTCCTGTGGCTCCGCATTGTAGCCGCCACACTGCACGTGAATGTCCTTCACGCCCCGCAAGATCGGGTGCGTCCTCTTGCCATCGACAATGGTAATCCGTGTGCTTTGTCTGTGGTTCTTTCCGTAGTGACCCACCCAAGTTTGGCCTAGGACTTGGTGACCGAATCCGCGTTCATAGTCCTTTGCTTTCGATTGGAAGTCATACTTGGTGTAAGCACTTTCTTTCTTTCCATACTTAAAGGCGTGAGTAGAGGTGCGTAGCCCCATAACCGGACGCCCACGTTTTAAGTAGGCGTCGATGTGTTTCATCTGCTCATCCGGTAGGGCCTGGAAACGAGTGAACATCACCATCCCATCTGCCGAATCGAGCGCCTCGAGGCCTGGGATGTTTGAGGCGCCAGCTTGGATCTCGCCATTCTCATCTAACCCGAACAGTACTGTGCAATCAAAGCCGTGGTGCTTTGAAAGAATTCGCGCAAGGGCGGGAAGCGTTTCTTCGCCGCGATACTCGTGGTCACTCGCGATGAAGACGAGGTGCTTGCCTTTGGAAATCGATGCCGTACTAGTGTAATTCACGGGACTTGCCATACCGAAGAGGCTAGTGGATAGCCAAGCGGCGAAAAGCGAGAACGATAGTGGAATAAAACGTGAACGGTGCATGATAGAATTGGAATACGTTGACTAAACGTCTACTTACTGTCGAGTTCGCGGAACACGATAATGGACGGATTGCCGACTGGCGTGTAGTGGCCGGTGAAGGAGAGACCGCCCGTTTTGTCGTTGATACGAAACGTGGCAAGGTGATCGGCGCGTTGATTGCAGATGTAGAGAAAGTTCCCGGTGGGATCGACATTGAAACTTCGAGGGTAGTTTCCACGGGTGGCCTCTTCTCCGAGATAGTCTAGAGTGCCTGTCTCGCTGACGGCGAAGATTGCAACGCTATCGTGCAGACGGTTGCCAGCATAGACGAAGTTGCCATCATCCGAGACCATGATTTCCGAGGCAAAGCTGCTCCCAGCGTAGCGGGGTGGTAGGCTGGAAATCGTTTGGCGAGAGGTGAGTCGACCAGTATCCGATTCGAAATCGAAGAGGACGACGTTGGAAGCTTCTTCTTGAATTGAATAGAGCCACTTCCCATTCGGATGAAAGTAGAAGTGGCGTGGTCCGTCGCCCGGAGGCAACGCCGTGATGTGTGGCTCGTTTGGGCTCAGCTTGCCGATGGTTTCGTCGAACTTCCAAACGAGGATTTGATCCAGCCCCAGATCGCAATGCACGACGAACTTACCAGAAGGGTCGGTTTCGATCATATGGGCATGTGGTTGATCATGGCCGCTGAAGGCGAAGCTTCCCGGTGGGGCGTTGGTCGCTTTCGTAGGGCCGACGGTACCGCTGTCCTGCTTAACATCAGTCGCAGGGCCTAGACTACCATCCGGTTGGATAGGCAGGACGGCGACGGAGCCACCGAAGTAGTTCGCCACCAAGACAAACTTCCCTGATGGATGCACGCTGAGGTGTGCGGGTCCTTTGCCGCAGGAACTGATACTGTTCAATAGTGTGAGCTGGCCGCTGATTGGATTGACTTTGAACGCACTCACGGAGCCGGCCTCGTTATCGCCGATGCGTTCGGTTTCGTTGGCCGAGTATAGACGGGTCTTGGCTTCGTTGAAGGCCAGGGCGCTCGGACTGTTACCCATTTCAACGACACTGTCAGCCGTAAGTGCTCCCGTCTTGCGGTCTACGCGAAAGAGATGAATGCCCCGGCCATTGCCTGGTGGTAAATCGACTTGGGTAGGTCGCATGTTCTGAAGAGGTGAGGTGTAGGTGCCCACGTAAGCCATCACGGGTGGCTCGTTCAGTGGTCGGTTGAGTCTGCGGTCAAGCTTCGCACGCAGTTGTTTGGCCAGTTTTGGTTGGGCGTCTGCTAGATTTTTCGTCTCTCCGTCGGCGGTTTGATGATCGTAGAGTTCGAGGTGTCCGTCCTTGTGCGCGATGAGCCGATGGGTCGCTGTTCGAATGGTCTGCGCATTTTTGCTATAGCTGATGGCGGGATGACCTTTCGATTTGGTTGGCGCATTGATCATTGCTACGAGCGATTCGCCTTGGGTGTATGATGGCTTTGGGAGCTTCGCGAGTTCGACCAAGGTGGGAAAGACGTCTAACGTCTCCACCGTCGCCTTGGATGCCGTGCCCGAATTCGGCATTCCAGGGTAACTAATAACAAGAGGGGAACGCAGAGACTCCTCAAAGAGCGCGTGCTTTCCCCAAATGGCGTGTTCGCCCAAGTGCCAGCCATGGTCGCCCCACAGTACGACAATCGTATTGTCTCGTTTGCCAAGATCATCCAACTGCTTCAGGATCCGACCCACTTGGGCGTCTGCATAGGAGACGCAAGCCGCGTAGTGCCGACGCACCTCCAAGGCAAAGTCGGCATCTTCATTGGGATTGCGGCCCCAGCGGTTGTATTTCATGAACTCACCGGAGCGATGCCACGTTGTCTTGCCTTCGGGCTTTTGGGGATGCGGTGTGATCGGCAAGTCAATGTTCTGATAGGGCTTGAGATACTTTGCCGGCGCTCCAAATGGCAAGTGCGGCCGTAGAATCCCGAAGGCGAGGAAGAACGGCTTCTCGGAGATGTCTTTTGATAGGAGTTCTAACTGTCGAATGGCTTCATCTGTGTTTTGGCCATCAGGGTAGATATCGTCGTTCCCCTCGAGCGCTTGAAACAGAGCCATATCTTTGGCGTTCTTCCGGATCTCTCCATTGGCTAGACCATGCATCCACCCTCGTGGATGTTTCCACGGGCCCTCAGGAAGAAGGTGGCGATCCCACGAGTTCGGCATCTCGGGTTTGGCGTCATCATTCCAATCACCTCCACCTCGCCCTCCAGGATGATGGGTGACCTTACCCACCGAGACCGTGGTGTAACCGTGTTGGCGAAACCAGGCAGGCATGCTAGGCGGAACAGAATTGGGATCCTTCTTCAGAGAGGCGGCTCTGGCAAAGATCGCACCATTGCCAGGGTCTCCGTAGCGACCGGTTAACAAAGTGTAGCGTGAGGCTCCGCAAGTCGGTGCTTGAACGTAGTGACGCTCGAAGGCGACTCCGCGGGCGGCGAGAGCGTCGATATGAGGAGACTTGATGTAGTTTGCTCCAAAGCACTTCAACTCGGGTCTAAGGTCATCGACGCAGATGAGGAGGACATTGGGTTTCGCTCGCGCTGCTGATACGCTGAGCATCGCAGTAATCACAAAGATCGCGAGGCCGTGTAGGGTGGTAGGCTTCATGGAATCCGATGCTAGGACATCGTGTGGAGGCGGCAAGCAACAATGCATTGGCTATTCAACTGAGAGGGGCGATGGGAGGAATGATAGATCTATCGATTCTTGCAAACCTTTCGCTGGCTCCGGTGTTTTGAATCTTAAGGGCACCTCCGAAAACTCGTCAAAACGCCAGTTGTGGAGGGACTATCAGTTTTTTAAGCGATAATCACCCCGATTTTGACAATAATATCCACCTTAGATCGGCCTGTTCACCGATCGATCTGGAGTTGTTTCTCAGTTTCTGATGGCGTCATTCGCGTTTGTTCATCGGTTTCCGTTTATTTGGACGCTTATCCGCGCAAGAAGGCACTGCGGTCCATGTTGTAGACCAAGTTACTCAGGGTGTTGTGCTGGGTTCCTCGCTTTAGTCCAATCGTTCGCACCACTTCCATTCCCATCTGGCTCATTCGCCCAAAGACGTGTTCGACTCTCACTCGTATCCGGCTGCGCAGGGTGTTTGTCGCCTTCTCTTCTTCGGTCAGCGGATGCCCTCGGCGACCCTTGAACATGATGAATTCCTCGCAGTCACATTCTTCTAGCACATACCTTTCAGTTTCCTCGGATCGATACGCGCTATCGGCAAACACTGCATTGTCCGTTTCATCTATGAGGTCTTGGAATACCTTGTTGTCGTGCACATTGGCGCTCGTCGTCACGCTCCCAATGATCAACTTACTCTTGGCATCCACTTTCGCGTGGTTCTTGTAGCCAAAGTGAGTCTCGTTGTTTTTCTGAGCCCATCTCGCATCGCAATCCTTCTGCCTTCCCTTGGCTGTGTCACTCCCGAACTCGATTGGCCGCTCTCCTTTCTTGATACTCTTGTTCTGTTCCCGCGTGTTTCGCTGCCGTGGCGCGTCGACAAAGCTTGCATCGACAATACTTCCTTCGTGTCCAATGAGCCCTTGTTCTTCTAGCATTCCGCCGAATCGTGCAAAGAGACGCTCACTCCCCTTGCGTCCGTCACGCTCTAGCGCTTCACGGAAACCCCACACTGTATTTGCGTCTGGAATAGCATCTCCTGGACGTAGCCCCCAAAAGCGCATGAAGCTGAAACGGTCCGCGATCTGTTCCTCAACAGCAGCGTCCCTAAGGCCGTGGAACTTCTGAAGCACGAGAACCTTGAACATGAACACTGGATCGAAGGGAGGGCGACCGCCCTTGCTATCATCGCGGTTTGCGTAACCAAGTTTATCTTCGAGGTCACTTCGAAAACCCTCCCAATCGATGATCTCAGCGAGCCTGCCAACCCCGGTGCTGCGCTGACTCGCTTTCGCCTTCTTCTGGTGCTCAATGAACGCAAAGAGATCGCCGCCCTCGTCCTGATTCCGGTATTTCATGGGCTACAATCAGCACAAAACACTCACATTGCTACTTCTGGCGCAGGAAATTGAGGTTTCCGGAGGTGCCCCAAAGGCTTCCACATTTCCAAGATCGGGAGTGGGGATGTTATTGTCTTTGGTCTTGAAGATTCAAAGGTAGATCTTCTTTCCAGGAAAGGTGCCAGCTTCACGACTGTGGGTGGAGGTGAAGCGCCCCTGTTGACCTGATAGAGTCCGAATGAAGCGGCTGTCGTCGTCCGACTGATCGCTGACCCATGCGTCATTCAAGGCCTGGGGGTCGTCCGCTTGGCCAGCCACATCGAAGCCGGGTAAGAAATATCCGACCCTTACCTCGTTGCCAGCAGTCAGGGGATTCCCTTCAGGATCTTACACATATGGCTGACCTGGCTGAGCGGTGTAGCTCACGTTGATCGTGCCCTCTTCCAGAGAGGTGCCTGACAGAAGCACAGACAGGATAATGATCCTGAATCAGAGGCCGGACTAAATGGTTCGTGCGTTCATGGGTGATGGCGACTTCCCACACTGGCTGATGACGTGTGCCAGTGTGAGAAGATGCGCCGTAACGGTTCCTCAAATCGTTCTATCGGCGAGAACGTCTAGTCGAAGTGAAGAGACCAAGGGCGATAAGCACCCACGCAAACCCAGGCTCAGGCACGCCGGCGGGGGCAAGGCGAAGATAGCCATCTTTCAAAGCACCATGGTAAGCGGTGTCGATGACCTGACTACTCGTCGTCGTGGATAGCATTGACACACCCTGGTCTGGGAAGACCCAAGAGCTGTCCAAACTCGTAAAGATGCCATAGTCATCCACATTGCCGAATGATTGAGTAGGCTCAGCGTTGTCGGAGGTGTTGAATGCCCACCAATAGATTTGCTGGCTGTTGAAGGCCGAGTCATCACTGGAGACCGATCCGACAAGACGGCCTTGAGAGCCCATAACACTGGATATTTTGCCCGTGCCATAGTCACTCCATGCCGCCTGGAGAGCGCTAGGATTATGCTCATTGGCTCCAACATCGAAGCCAGGGGCAAAGGTGCCGATCCAGACGGAGTTTCCATCTGGGATTGGGTCACCACCAGAGGTGGCGAAACCATGCTCGCCTAGACCGGCACTGAGTTGAACTGTGGTAGTTGCCCATCCGGCGTTGGTGACGCCCAGGGTTATGGCTGCGATTAATGTGAGTCGTTTGACTTTGTGGTTGATCATGTGATTTATATTTTAGATTTGGGGCGGAGTTAAGTTTTGTATGATACCTAACCAAACCCATTATGGTTTACTCAGTTTCCAGACCCTTAGGGAGCACCAGCTTCATCAAAACGGGTGTCCATGGGGACTGTGTGTTCGTCAATCGAAGTGTCGACGACACTAACCGTTATTTCCGCTGGGACGGTCCAACCGGTGTTCTCAGCACCCATTTGCGGAAGGGTTACTGTGACGCCATCACTGACGCTGCCCGCAACATCCTGTGGTGTATCGTCGCCACCGGCTCGTAGCGTGAGCCGCCATTGACCGATGGGGCCGACACCACCCGCGTTGTTGCCATTGATGAAACCGCCTCCTGCGAGAGGCTCGCCATTCACAGCTCCAAAAGCCACGATGGTTGGCACGCGATAGGTTCCGAGGTTGCCCAGGTCGACGATCACTTCTGTCGGAACGGGGTGGTAATCACCCGCTGTAGGCTGAGTACCGTTCGCTCCAATATCCTCAGCACTATCATCATTACCGTTTCTTAAAGCAGGTTTGACTTGACCAATGATGTCCAGTCTCACCTCTCCGCTCGGGCCGGTACCGGTTTGCCGTCCACCAGCACGAGCGATTCGTACCGTACCAGCAGGATGGTACTCGGTCAGCCCTTCGATGAAGTGGAACTCGCCATCACCCACGTTCGCGTTGGGGTGAGTGCCGTTCGGGTTCAACTCCGGGTGACCGTAAAAGCCAACCAGTAACAAGCGTCGTGCCGAAGGATGGTCTTTGCTGAGGATCCGAGTGCCGTCCTCGGTGAAAGTACCGGTAGGTGCATCCTTAATAACGATGGGTTCACCACCGACGTCCATGAAGTCGCCGGTAAAGAAGGGATCATCGCTGAGGATCTGTTGAGCACCGGGACTAACATCCCCGGGCTGAGTCAACTTTGTAACGTTGGAGTCGTTTTCAGCAAAGCGTGCACGCGCTTTGGCACCATCTGGGATGTCGTTTTGCGGCGTCATACTTCCCCCAAACGCACCCTGGAACTCCGGCGTGGTCTCGGTCCATGTGACGTAGGATCCCGCCACGTTCTCGGCCAGTTCGATGAACTTAATCGAGTCCATGATGATGTTCTCGCCGTTCCAACGAGCGAGTCCGGCGAACGTTGCCCCAATGGTCGGCACATACGTCTTCTGATCCGCGTCATTACGGTTTGCCAAAAGGGCAATGTCAGCACCCGTAAACAACTCTGCGGTGCCTTGTGGCGAGATCCCCGGGACCTCCATCTCGAAGGGTACCAAGACTTCTCGGTTCATGATCTCGATCACGGCGTATGAGGCGCCATTGATCTCCTTAGTAGCCGTTGGCTCTGCCGTGATGGGGCCCTCGTAGCTCAGGATGACGTCTCCGGCAAGGTTTGTCCCTTCGGTGCCCGGATCTGGCTCCCATTCGCGACAGTAGAAGGCGGGGGCCATCTGAACCTCTGTTGGAGCATCACCATTAGTGGTGTACTCATGTCCCATAAACGCTCCGGTGCCCGTTGGCACCTGCGGCATCCAGTGACCAACAATGGTACCCGTCTGGCCTAAATCAGCTGCCAGATCCAGGTCTGCCGTGGTCATCACCGGCATGCCAGGTAAGGTAGACTCGAGCAATTCGACGCCCGCCATGAAAAACTTATCTCCTACCTTCGTTACCTGACCCTGCAGGACGTTCTCGCGGGGCTCAATGAGCCATTCGATCCACCCTGCGTTAGGATCCGCGGCGGTCGTAGTCACGGCGTCCAGGTCCGTTCCAAGCCTCGCTGGAACAAGAACATCTTGACCGTTTCGGCTACTTGCCTCGGCCGTACCTTTGATGATGTAGCCGAAGAGGCCCGGCTGGTAACCGAGTTGGTCCTCCCAGTTCGTGCCGTGTTGTTCAAACACGCGACCGAGTTCAGCCCAGGACAGCTCACGACCAGGGGCTGGAATCACTTCTGGAATTGCGTCCAGCTGTGTCTGCGTGATATCACCGCTTTCAAAAGCGGCTTCTGCAGCGACGCGAGCGTCAGACTTCACTCCTTCACCATGCGTGCCTTCGATGTGCTGCTGTTCTGCGCTGAGATCGATCCTCAGCAGGTCCATGATGGAGACACCATCTTTGTCAGCAGCGGTCACCTGTCCTTCGTGGAAGAAGAACGGACGGTTGGTTGCCAGGGCGTCGCGTGCGGGATCCAACCCTGGATCAACTGGATCAACTGGTGCTGGATCAACTGGATCAACTGGTGCTGGATCAACTGGATCAACTGGTGCTGGATCAACTGGATCAACTGGATCAACTGGTGCTGGATCAACTGGAT
>Ga0222717_10001605_pt1 | contig 18286 bp, 30 predicted proteins | sample C33_18DmetaG_FD_165053 | JGI IMG/M metagenome (GOLD analysis project Ga0222717, IMG submission 165053) | Estuarine water microbial communities from San Francisco Bay, California, United States - C33_18D | ecosystem: Environmental > Aquatic > Marine > Unclassified | place: USA: California...
ACGCAGTGCAATGTTAATAGCCACGGCGGACTTACCACAAGAGGTAGGTGCAGCGACAATGCAGACTTCACCTGCACCGATGCCGCCCATACCGAGCTTCTCATCTAGGTGCTTGATGTGAGTCTTAACTACGTCCTTGACGTATGTGCCCTCTTGCATCTGCTTGAACTCTTCCCTGAGCAGTTCAACCGAGTTAGAGATCTTCTCTACCCCTGACTCGCTACCGTTGACTAGGTCAAGCTCGCTGTCGATCTGGCCCTGAATCTCAGAGGAATCCAGTTGCTCGGAAGCGGCACGTTCAGCGGCCATCTTATAGGCACGGTGCATCTTACGTAGGTTGCTCTTCTCCTTTACGATGCTTGCGTAGTTGCGGACTGATGCAGTCGTCTCAACCCCGTCAGCCAGTGCCATTACACCTACTACACCTCCGACTTCGTCGATGCAGTTGTTGACCTTGAGGCGTTCAACTAAATTGATTTCATCAATTGGTTCTCCCGATCCTGCTAGGTCGGCAATAGCTTGGTATGCTAGTTGGTGCCGCAAAGCATAGAAGTCATCGGCCCGTACTAAGCTAGAGATACTATCGTATGCGTCTGAGTTATCCCCCAGTAAACAGCAGGCAATCAAGGCCTGCTCTGCTGATAAATTATTTGGCAGTTCTGTGTCTGCTTCTATTAGGTTTGTCATGGTTTGTCATATTTTGGTTTGTGCTATTAAAATCCTAAAGCCAACTGGAGGGTAGGACTCCAGCTGGCGGTTAGGGTGTAGTTATGGTTGGCGTTCTCGAGATTGTCTCTCGAGCATACCTAAGGCAACCAATGAGTATCCGATTAGATCTCTAAAGATGTCGGCTGTCTGGTCACCCTCGGTGCTTACGGATAGTTTGCCGTCCCTGCAATAGGCCTTAGCCCTCTGGAACTTATCTGCCATCCGTACGCATAGACCAGTGAGGGGTTCTACACCGAACTCCGAGCTTTCATCGAAGTTCGCAAAGGGGTTGACGTTATCTTGTCCACCCGTGTAGTCACTGTTCTTTTTAGCAGTGAAGCTGAGTATTTCATCAACTTCTTTACGGCGGAATTCCTCCCACCATTTCTTATCGAACTCCATATATTAGAAGTCGATAGGGTCATCATTAGTAGGTGCAACTCCAGATGATACTACTGGTGCCGCCTCCTTGGGGTCGAATGATACCGACAGAAATGGCAGTCCATTCTTGCTGGTCTTCTTCCACGCCTTGAACCAGTACTCCTTGCCTTCAATTTCGCAAGAGCCATTCAAGTCAGGGTGAGTCTCCTTCTCCTTACGGTTGTTAGGGAAGAGGGCACCGCTGTTGTTGTTGTCGTATTGCTTATCCATTATATTAACCCATCCAGGGTTTGTGTTTTCTTTTTGTAGGAAGGTTCGCCCTTCCCGTGAGTGTTTGTTGCATCGGGATCTTTGGTATCGTCGATGCAAAGAAGTCCGTTAAGAGCGTACTTGCGTGCATAGGATGAAGCCGAGCCAGTGATCTGTGCTTGATCCATTCCCTTCTTTGTAACTGCGTGCTCGGCAAAGCCATCAGCAGTAAATGGTGTGCCACCATCGTGATGCAGTACAGCTGTAGCCTTAACGAAGATGCGTCCTTCAAGTGCCACCAGTGCATCAGTCAATATGAGTGACGCTCCGTGCTTCTTTAGTAGTGGCTTAACCGCAGTGAGGATGTCCTCGGCTGATCGGTATGAGTAGTTGCCAAAGTTATTCCTTTGACCCTTAGGAGCTTTCAGCTCTGACTGTATTTCTTGTAGTATGTTCATATGTTTTATTGGTTATGTGCTATTAGTTAAGTGCACTGCTTAAGAAGTGCAGTGCGAAAGCATACTGTGCGATCCTTTGAGTTCTTGCAATAATTAATCTCATCTTGTTCGCATTTTAATTGTATTAAAGTGTCTATCTGCTCGGCTTTTGATAGCCTGTCAAAGCGGTTGCACTTCTGCCGAAGCCCTACTGGGTGCAGTATGTCGGTCCGAGCTTCCTCAAGGTATGTAGCCAAGGCACGTAGTGCCTCTGATAAAGTAAGGTCTGAATTGTTTTGCCCGAATCTTTTCCAAGAGTTTTCAATCTTGCCAGCCCAGGCATTGCTCTGCCTGTGAAGCACGCCTCTGATCAGTCCAGTATCGTGGCAGTGATCTACTACTGAATCATTCAAACTGCACTTGAAGATCGGGCACACCTTCGGCTTGTTGTCCTGCCTCCACTGCTTGAGTTTGCTGCTTGGTAGGTATTTCATATTTACTTTTCTATGATCTTAACTGTTAAATTTAATATGTCTTCCATCTTTACAATAGATAGCAGGTCATTCCTCCCGCTTCTTTGGTATCCCTTGTATAAAGCTTCAGACCCTCGGCTAACCCTGTCGTCAAGGTTGCACTTACTGATTGCCATTTCGTAAAGTGATTGCCTCCGAACTAAAACAAAATCTTTCATTCTCTCAAAGGCAATTAAATCTACATCGGATGTTAGCCATCCTTTTTTCCCTGCGGTATTGTTAAATTCAAGCCAGACTAATTCGTCTTGCTCAGAGTTGTCCCCTCTGTTGACCCTCTTTCGAGCCTTAACGTCTATCGTACCTCGATCAGTGACATAATCAAAGTGCTTGTATTGCTCTTCGAGGGTTGCCCGCCTGTATTTTATACCACGTCTGTCTAGTATATCCTTAAAGGAAGTCTCTACTTTTTGACCTCTGCTCCAACTAGGGCTGTCTATAAAGTCAAGCGTCTTCATACTCGGTAGGTATTTCATTTACGCTTAGGATTTGTACTTGTGCTTTGTGCTTTGTCCGAGTCCAGCCCTGCTTGTCTGGCTTTTTCGGTGAGAAGTATTTGAGTGCCTGCTCCTTGGTATGTGCATGCTTGATGCACTTACCTATGTAACCTTCTGGCATACTAGCATTCTTATACCTTATTTCAAAGATCATAGGTCGGTATAGATCAGGGTAAACTTACCGTAACCCAGTAATGATACGACGTTGAACTCGACCCACTCGACAGCCTCGTCGTAGGTCATCTCATCCCGTGTAACGAACACGTCCACTAGGAGTTCATAACTGTAACAGAGTTCTCCCGATTCGGTTATACCTATAACGGCTGAGTCACAGCCGTCGAGTTGTATGGCATCATTCCGAAGGTAGTGCCCCTTCTCCGTCCAGTCTATAGGGTAGAGGTCTTTCATTTCTGCATCCTCTTATTCCAATAAAGTTTAGCCATGAGCTTGGCGTTAGCAATCCCCTTCTTTACGTCGTCTGTACTCCACACGTGATGCCAGTGCTTCTTGGTGTCGCAGTCAATGACTACTGACCTGCATTCTGGGGTGTATTCCAACTTGTATTCCTTTTGTATAATGAAAGCTTCGATAGCTAACTGCTCGCAGTCCTTGTCGTATACCTTAGCTTTACCCTTGGTATTGGTGCGGCACTTGTAGTCCGCCAGAAAAAGCTTACCGTCGTAGTCATACCCAATGAAGTCTACGCTTCCTGCTATCTTGATCAGTCGGTCGGCGACGATGCACTCAGTAGCCAGTGGCTTTACCTGCGCCTCTTCGATCCACTCAAGGAAGGGCAGTGCCCATTCATTGTAAGGGCACTCGCCCAGTTCATGGCCGTGAATCTTAGCCTGTATCAAGTCTTCGATACGCTTATGCACGGCTGTGCCAAATTCAGATGATGGTATCAGTGATCCATCGGTCGGGTGCTTTCGCACCCCATAGCATAGGCGTTCAACCTCTCGCCAATGCACGTGAGGGTTGCTCCTGCCTAGTTCAACCATCTTGGATGGTTTGTATATGCTATCTAGGAATTCATCTTTGCAGATGCCCAGTACAGTAGTAACGCTTGGATAAATAGCACGGACTTTTCGAGCCTGTGCTACGGTGGTGATATCTTCCCGAAGGAAAGCATCTAGTGTATCAGTGCAGTCATAGAAGTGAGCCATCCTAATATTGAATGACTCACTCTATGCACTGTCAACCCTTATAGTTCCTGTTCATCCATATCCATCAAGAAGTTGATGGCATCAACAAGGGAGCTAGTGTTTATCGTGTGCGAGATTCTATTCTCCCACGAGTACAGCTCGATGCTAGTAGTCTTTCCATCTACATCAGTATTGTACTGTATGTCAATTTGCTTATCTTCGATGAAGTTAAGGATGTCATCGGGTGTCCGACTCGGCAGTGCCCTAGGATGCACGAAGTACTGATCGCCTTCGTCAAGGTCAACGACTAGGCAGTCGTCAAACCTGTTGAGTTCATTGAGGCGTTGAACGTAAGTGTCCTGCCCTAGTTTGTTTGCTACCCCTTGAGGGTAAGTGTATAGCTTTATTGTTTCCATGATTTAGTTTAGTTTAGTTCAGTTACGATTATGGTAATTAGTAGCAGTATGCTACCACCTAGCAAACAGCCAAGCAGTATGCAGGCTGAGTTAAAGACTCGGTCGCCCCCTTGGATGAGGTCGTCGAGGTTTGTGTGTCTGTCTCTTTTGTTTTTCATTATGCCAGTATGTCTCCATTGTTTGCGAGGTAACCTGCGTCGACAAGATCCATCGCTGTTCGGTGATAGTACCCTTGTAGGTGCGAGAGGGCACCAGTGCGGATAAGTTCTGAAAATAGGCGGAGCGTACCTTGAGAGTCCAGCTCGCCCATCTCGAAGTTCATAAGTAGGTCTGATATTTCTGAGTTCATAATTTCCTTGACAGTGTTATTTTGGTTTATATAATTAAGAATGTATTCCTTAAGGAGTTTGCCCCGAAGGGGCATTGACCCTAAAGAGTTATATTCCTTAAGGAGTTACAAGCTTATATTTTCTTTACCCTTCCTTTAAGGTCTATTCGGTGAGTGAACCAGCCTGTATGTCGGGCTGACTTGATGGCGGCTCGCTCGGTATCGTGACCAATCCCCTCTTCTGAAAGGATTTCTCTTTCGTTGTCACTGATGTGCCAGCATCCAGTGCTGGCTTTGTGTATGTATGCTACTCTTTTCATATGTGTATGTGTTTATGTGTTTATGTGTTTATTCGTAGTGCCCTTGGGCACAGGTGTAGCACAGTCCGCCGACAAACATATCGTCGCTGTCGCAGAACTGGCAGGTCTCTGATTGATTTCGAGCTTCCTGCTCGGAGTTAATTACTTCGTCTATTTCATAGGTTGCGATTTCTTCGGTCATAGTTTAATGCTCCTGTGTGCCACTGTGCGGCGTTGTTATAGTTTACCAAGGGTAGGTGTACCCTTATACCCAGAAAGCCCCTCAGCGGTAAGCTGAGAGGCTGTGAGTTACTTAATCTTCTCTTGTACGTCTCGGGCTGACTCCTGCCAAGATTCCCAGCTGATCAGTCCATTCGTCCAGTTGTCTGGCTTTGACTCAATCGCCAGTATTTGCTCGCAGTATTTGTCCAGTGCAGACATTACTAGCACTTGGTTGAGAGGAGATCCGAACTCCATTGCGTTGGTTACTTTCTCTAGGTTTGTTTTGTTCATAATATGTTTTGTTTGTGTGCGTGTTTTATCGTGCATTGTCTAGGTGATTGTTATTTTCATTTCCATTCCCAGTCCTTACGATACTTCTCAACTACCTCAACAAGAGTATCCCATTCTTCCCAATTCAAACTAATTGATGCACCTTTGTTTTGTTCATCTTCTCCAGTAATCTTAAGATAAGACCCTGCGGCTTCGTCATTTGGTTCAACCTTAATAGAATTATAGATTGGATTCCAATCGAGTCGTGTGTTTGACTTAATGCTTACTTGTGTTACTATTTCGTTATTCATTGTTTTACGCTTTAATAATTGATTTAGGGAAACAAAAGGTATAGCCCTTGTCAGTCCCGCCATATACCATTGTTGATATATCCCATTCGAGGCTGTGCTTTGAAACAAGCCCTTTTGCGGCTTCAAAGTGCAACTCAATTTCTCCAAGGGAGTAGTCAAAGGGAACGGAGGCGTGCATACCTCCCGCCGTTGCTTTGATGCGTGCGCCGCATGTGTCTGTTGCTGGTAGATATTTTGTTTCGATTGCTGTCATAATATGTATTGGTTTTGTGTTGGTCGCCCTGACGGGCTATGTGTGATTGATTTGTGTGATTGTAAGCAGTGTGCTTATACCCCAAAAGCCCCCAAGCTAAAAGCTTGGAGGCTGTATGTTGTGCGCTGTCTAGGTGTCCCATTTATCAGAGAATGCGTCCCAAGCATCGTCAAAATCCTTTAGGATTTCCTGTGGTATCTCTCTGCACCACGCCGAATCTGCAATGGTGCAGTACTCTTCGTTGCCAAGGATTGCGTATGCATTGATGTACCACCCGTCTCTCTCGAAGGTCAGTGTGCCATCGTCGCAGGAGCAGACCCAGTCTGCGGCTAATTTTGCACGTTTCGACTTCTCGTCAAATGGTAGCTCAAGCGCATCGCCGTTTCCGTCTACAGCTGAAGTCAAGTTGAAGCCAGCTTTGTCTTGGAAGCTGATGAATGAGCGAATTACTTTATTGTAGTCTATCATAATATGTATTGGTTTTGTGTTAATTGTAAGCAGGATGCTTATACCCAGAAAGCCCGCTAGCGGTAAAGCTAGCAGGCTGTGGTGTTATATGTGTTATGTTAGTGTCGGTCTACGTTCGCCATCTGGCGGCTGTCTGTGCTGGGAGAATCCTTAGCTCTTCGTCATTGCGGTACAGCTCCGAGTTGTGTGTCCGCATCGGTCGGCGGTGGCTTGCGCTGATATTGGAAAAGAACGGGTGCTACATTTCCCAGACTGTGCATAACTCGTGCATTGTCAATAGCTAATTCAATAAGATTTAATTTATTTTCATTTTATTTCAATGGCACCCTGCAGGTGCCTCTCATATATACGTCTAATCCTATGATTTTTATGAAAGCCAAATGATTCCAATCAGCTATAAAAGCCGCAGACAGCGGCGCAATTGATAAATTCCATAAGTCGTTGATGGGATTCTGTAAGTCCTTGATAACTCTTTCGTAAGTCGTTGATAGAGTTTTGTAAGTCGTTGATAATGCTCCAAAAACGCAAAAATCAAATCGACAGCAGGGCATCTATGCACGTCTGTACTGCGTCCGATTTTCTATTGGTACATAGACCCTCGGAAGCTCCAAAAAGGCGTTCTCGTCGAAATCGACTTTTTTCGGGATTTTGACATCAGCCAGAAAATTCACCTGCCCCAAATCCCCTCCATTTAAGTAAGACTTATAATGCAAAGCCGCAGACAGCGGCTCTTATCATTTGGCTGAATCCCCTTTACTATTACGAACACTCCTTAAGGAGTACAATGCAGACCAGAAGTAGAAGAGCTGATACTGGAAGAGGATAGGAGAGGAGAGTAGATTGACTTATGCTGTGGATGCTTTCACTCATCGAAGAAGAAAAACTTATCTCACGTACGAGTGCCCGTCTCCATAAGGGTTGCTAATGCGGAGCTAGCCGATAAGGAGTGCTAATGTCCGAGCGGCTATAAGCTGGGCTAATGCTGGGTTCGGCAGTGCCCGAGCCAGTGCCTGAGTGGGTGAAGGTAGCTTGCGGAGGCGATGTAGATGGGGGGTGGGGGTAGCTTGCGTCAGTCGAGTCTGAACTGTGTATTCATAAAGCACCCTCTAAAAAAATACCCACCTCATAGGCCAGGGTACCTGGCCCCTATCAAGTTCCTGTACTCCTTAAGGAGTTGTATTACGTTCCTGTACTCCTTAAGGAGTTTTTTCTTTAGTTACCTTTAATTCCCTTGCCCCTACGGGGACGGGAAGCTTATTAAGGCTTGGACTCCTTAAGGAGTATAAATAGATTATACAGTACTTTTAACTTGACTGTCAAGCTATATATGTAAATAATGTAGAAATGCTAGAGGAAAATCTACCTGACGAAAAGGAATCTCTGATGAAAGAAATCCAGGGAGCTATCTGGGAAGTCTCTGAAAGGAAGGAGATCGAGAAGGTACGTAGTCTCTCTAGGCACAACCCCGAGAAGGTTGCTTCGATACTATACCTGTACAGCACTGGAAGTAGCCAGACCAGGATCGTTAAGAAGTACGGGGTAGACAGGGAGACAGTCATCAGCGTCCTGTCGGACTACACGGATCATCTAGGTAAGTTTAAAGAGCTAAGCGGAAAGATTGCCGCAAAGAACTACCTGAACCTCAGTAGCCTGGAGGAGGACCTTATTAACTCTGTGAGGCAAGACCTGGAGTCAGGAGAGCTAAAGCCTACAGTCAGGGACCTGAAGGAGATTTCGATCTCGGTATCCAATGCAGCACGCCAGGCATTTACTTCCCGTGGCGAGGCCACGCAGATAACAGAGGACCGCCAGGTCATCACACAGGAGGACTACGAGGAAACCATCAAGGCGGCCAGAGACAGAATCGCCAATCTCAAGAAAGCTGAAGAAGCAGAACTAATACAGGAGGACACAGATGGGTAAAGGATGCGCACCCCGCAAGGGGCACAACGCTGCTAAGCAGCGCAAGAACTACGACGAGATTGACTGGAGTAAGAAGCCAGCGGTCCAGAAGATAAACAAGGCAGCCAAGTCAAAGTAATGCCAATAGAAGCTCTACAGGCTAGTATTCTTTTTGTATTCATATTTGCTAGTGCTTATATGTTCATTGATCTGTATAAAAAGTAATGCCAATTGAATTCACAGATCACCCTATCCTTACGCCGCCGACTGACGAGGAAATCGTCCTTCTTGGTGAGGCTGACCCCAAGTTACTTGAAGAGCTTCACAAGGCGCACGAAGGCAGAATACAGGCAGCCATCGAGGACCCGATTCGCTATGGCTTTGACCTAGCGGGCTGGGACAGGATACGTACGGGATTGCGTGCGCAGAATGAAGTCCTGGCACTGGGTGGCAATCGTAGTGGCAAGACTACTGGCTGCGCCAAGATGCTTATGGAGGCCGTCACAGAAAGTATGGATGGCCACATTGTGTGCTTCTCTCAGAATGCAGATACATCTATCAAGGTGCAGCAGTCTGCCATCTGGGAGATGATGCCCAAGGAGTTCAAGCGCAAGACCAAGAGCGTAGACGGTTACATCAACTACTCTATGCAGAACGGCTTTACGGCCTCTTCCTTTATCTTTCCTGATACCAGGACACGAGTAGACTTCAAGACCTATACTCAGTACAGCAATAACCAGACAATCCTTGAGGGTTTTGAGTTCGGGTTTAGACAACCTAAGGGCTTGAACATAGGTGCCTGGCTCGACGAGTACCTCGGCGATGCAGCCCTGGTAAATACATTACGGTTCCGCCTAGCTACCAGGGACTCTAAGATGCTGATTGGGTTTACCCCGATTGACGGCTATACACCTTTCATATCGGACTACCTAAAGAACGCAGAAACCCTAAGGACTAAGCCTGCGGCTTTACTAGAAAACAAGGCAGTACCAGTCGAGCAGTATAGCCCTAGCCGTGATGCATCTGTAATATACCTGCACTCAGATGAGAACCCTTTCGGTGGTTATGAGCGAATAGCTAAGGACCTGGCTGGAAGGCCTGAGTCAGAGATTATGGTCCGTGCCTACGGCGTACCAGTTAAATCAGCAAATGCTTTACTTCCTTACTTCAATACTGAAGTAAACGTACTATCTGAGGAGCCAAACAAGTACGAGATGACGTTCCCCGACATCTCAGATAAGTCGCAGTTCAGCTGCTATCAGGTGGTTGACCCTGCTGGTGCAAGGAACTATACCTGCATCTGGGCTGGTGTAAACGAGCACGGTGAAGTATACATCCGCAAGGAGTGGCCAGACCGTGACACCTTTGGGGAATGGGCACTGTTCGGAGATCCTAAGTGGAGATATGGCCCTGCATCCAAGAAGGTAGGACTTAACGTCGAGGGGTACTGTGAACTATTCAAAGAGATAGAAGAGGACCTGGGCATAGAGGTAACAGAGCGCATAGGTGACTCCAGGTTCTTTGCTAAGGAAAACGAAAACAACGACGACCTGTTTACTTCCTTCTATGACTTTGGTCTAAGCTTCATACCGTCCAACGGAGCTATGGAGGACCAGGGCATTACTGCCCTTGACGATTGGTTTAACTACAACCCGAACGTAGGGGTAGACCTGTCGAACAAGCCCCTTTGCTACATACACAAGGACTGCGGTAACCTTATTGATAGCCTTATTAACTACAACAAGCAGGGCAAACCCGACGAACCACTAAAGGATTTCTTTGACGTTATACGCTATCTGCGAATGTCAAACGGAGGTGATGGACCAGATTTCATGTCTAGTGCATCAATGCAAACAACAAGGACAACTCAAGGAGGATACTAATATGCCCAAGAAAAGATTAAAGACAATAGCCGAAGAGAACGAAATAGAGCTAGACTTAGACTACCTAATTGAATTAGTAGAAAGTAAACTACCAGAGCATACCATTACGGGAACTGGCTATGCTAGGTGGATCAGCGAAGAAGGCCAGGAAATATTGGCTCAGGCAGTAGACATCCCTGAGCTTACCCCTAAACGTTACCGAGGTGTAGTGCATTCCAAGGCACCTAACCGAAGTTACATCTACGTGTACATCAGGGAGATCAGAAAGAAAGTACCAGTGGTTATCCCTCGCAAGCTTGAGCACTTCCTTACCGAAGGTAAGAACGTAAACGTTGAGGCCATTGAGGACATAAAGGGAACATCTTACCGCTATGTAAAATGAACGAACCTGAAGATGATATTACACTTGATCCAGAATGGATCAGCGAGCAAGTGAACCGTCTTGCTGGATGGGAGTACCTAAATCGCCAGGTAAGGCATAAGCTAGACAAGCCCATGCTTCCACAAGAATTATGTGATAGAATTGGTGTACACAAAGGTTACATCTACGAGATGACCAAATCAGTCAAAAAAAAATTAAATGCAAAATAAATCTACCTTTGAGGCATTGACCTATGTTAATGCGTCTCCTGACGTTGGTGCACTACGGAATGCCTACGATGAAACAGTAAACGAACTGGAGGCCTATTTTGATTTATGTCGTAGCAGTTACGACGACCGCCGCAACTGGTGGCCAGGAAAGAGCCGTGATCACCGCAAGCACGGTGCAGACGCATTCCCTTGGGAAGGTGCATCAGACACAGAGAGCCACGTAATCGACGAGCGTATTACACGCCTGGTGTCCCTGTTTATGTCTTCGCTGAATCGATCAAACATTCGTGCGTACCCAGTGGAATCCAATGACATCTCTCGTGCAGAGATTGTATCTTCGTTCTTGAAGTGGATGACCACCAGCGGATATATCCCACGCTACAAGCGTGAAATGGAGCTAGGTGCTAACTACCTACTTGAGCGAGGTCTATTGATTACCTATGTAGGCTGGCACACAGAGGACCGTCAGTTCTTGCAAAAGCTTACACTGGAACAGATTGCAGAGCTTGATCCAAATATCTTTGGTGCAGTTCAGTCAGGAGAAAAAGACGACGAGCTAGTATTTATTCTGCAAAACATCTTTGAAGGAGTAACCGATAAGCGAGCCAAGAAGGCACTTAAGGAACTTCGGGACAAAGGGGAAGCAGAGCTTCCTGTTGTTCGCCGTCAGGTTGACGCACCAGAGATTAAGACACTAGCCCCAGACGGTGACTTCTTTTTCCCTCCGTATGTAACAGACCCACAGCGGGCACCTTACTGCTTCTGGAAGACTTACTATACAGCTCAAGAGCTTGAGAACAAGGTAGCAACATCAGGCTGGGACGCAGACTTTGTTGACTACATTATCGAGCACTACCGAGGTGTAAACATTGACAGCATTGAAAGAGAACAGGAAGGCCGCCGTAGTACTAGCTTGACCGATAACGCTTACGAAGCAAATGAACTAATAGAAATCGTGTATGCGTACCAACGGCTGGTCGATCCTGAAGATGGTGCAGAGGGCATCTACTGCACAGTATTCCACAAGGAGTACAGCGGAGATAACAATGAAGCACCAGCTTTCGCCAAGCATGAACTGCTGAACGGATACGAGGACTACCCAGTTGTAGTAACCAAGCTGTCTGAAGACAGCAAGCGTCTCTACGACACAACTACTGTACCTGACTTGCTACGTGGCATTCAGAATCAGGTCAAGGTAGAGCGTGACTCCAGGTGTGACCGCAACAGCCTAGCTACATTACCACCTATTCTGCACCCAGTAGGACAGGCACCCAGTGACTGGGGTCCAGGCCGCATGATTCCATATCGCCGTAAGGGTGACCTGGACTTCGCTCCTACTCCTGCATTCAATCAGGGTTCCATAGAAATGGAAGTCAATCAGTCTACTCAGGCGGACCGCCTGGTAGGACTAGACGAAGAATCTCAGATCTCCAGCATTCGCAAGCAGTTCCTGGTGGACAAGTTCTTGCAGCACAATGCAGAGGTTATGCGTATGGCCTACCGTTGCTTCCAACGCTTTGGACCAGACGAGATCTTCTTCCGTGTAACTGGTATACCTGACCCACAGGTTATGGACCGAGGTGACGCTGACGCTAACTTTGATATTACAATTAACTACGACGTACTGAACACAGATCCTAAGTCTCAGGAAGTTAAGCTGGCTCAAATGACACAGCTTATCCAACTGGACCGCAATGGCCGTATCGACGTTGACAAGTTAATTGCTGCACTTGCAGGATCCATTGATCCTATCCTTGCGGACTCTGTGCTTTCTCCAGTGGAAGATGCTCAACAGCAAGTGGTTAAGGATGTCACTGACGACCTTACCAAGATCTACGCTGGTATCGAAATGCCAGCACGTTCAAGCGGTGGTCAGATTGCTATGCAGGTACTAGAGCAGTACGGGCAGCAGCCAGACATCCAGCAGAAGCTACAGCAGGACGAAGCCTTTGCCGAACGCTTGCAGAAGTACGCAGGTCAATACCAGTTCCAGATGCAGCAAATGCAGAATGCTGAGATTGGCCGCATAGGTACTACCCCTGCACAGATGGGTGAAGTACAAACTCAAGCAATGCCTCAATACTAATATGACTCCAGGAGAATATGCAAATAAACGAGCATCTGATAAACTCTTTGGGTTTCCTATTCGTGAAAAGTTATATCCTGGGGAGGATCAATTCTTCTCGGATAGACCTGAAGTAGCTGGTATGGCGGCTGAGGATAATACTATTATCCTTAATCCGTACAGCCCTTTATCAAAGAAACAATTAGGTGCAGTAGCAGAAAATGAAGCTATTCGCTTAAAGATGCGACAAGATGAATTTGATCCAGAATTTGAAGTTACACCAGATCAAGTTGAATTCTTCGAGGGGACTGAGTACGCAAATAATCCAAAAGAAATGAAACAAACGATTCTGGCTAGAGTTTACAGCGGCGACTCTAGTGCAAAAGCCACACCTGAGCAAAAACAAGCCTTAAAGGAATATCTTTCTAAAGATAAATAATATGGAAAATCCAACAATCGAACAAGACATCGAGCACCTAAAGCGGCACGATTCATTTAACCGCTTTATTGATTTTGTTAAACAGATGCGGGAGGAGTGCATTGCAGAGATGTACGAATCCCCGACGGACAAGATCCAACAACTTTCAGGACGTATTCTGAGCTACGATCAGATATTAACAATGTCTACCTGGGGCAAGCATTCCCCTTCTGAGTAATTTCTTAGCACGCATTTTGTGTGCTATAATGCAAAACATAGCTATCGCTCGGCGTTGAAGAGTGGAATTATATGAACAACGAAGTCACAACGGGAAACGCTGAACCCGAAAACTCTACAGCGGAAAAGACAAATATAACAGCTGAGGATTTTGCGATCCAACGCTTAGGGCAACCAACCCCTGAACCAGAGGAGCAACCAGCTCCTGAGGTCGAGGAAGAGGTAGCCGACGAAATTGCTACTGAAGAAGTAGAAGGAGCCGAGGAATCAGACGAGAGTACTGAAGACGAAGCACCTGAAGCAGAATCAGAAGAGCAAGTTCTTTCTCAGATTGATTTAGATGAAATGTCCGAAGAGGAACTGCGGGAACTAGCTGACAAGCTAGGCAGCCGTGCAGTAGCCCGCTTTGGAGAACTCACAGCTAAACGTAAGGCAGCAGAAGAAAAGCTACAACAAATTGAAGCTAAACTTTCTGCCGAGCAAAGCAATCCACTGCAACCCAAGAAGGAAGTTAAGAACAATCCGTTTGATAGCGTAGATACCCTAGAGGATCTGCAATCTAAAGCGACGGATGCTAGTAACGTCATTGAATGGGCAGAGGACATTATGTTCAATGCAGATGGATACGAAGCTGATGATGTAGTCACCGAAGTAGAAGGTAAGGAGATGACCAAGGCCGATGTCCGCAATGCTTTATTGCAGGCACGTAAAGCCCGTGACAAGTTCCTACCTGCTCGCCTAGAAGAAATCCAGAAGGTTGAACAAAGCAAACAGATGCAGGAGCACCTAAGTGCTCAGGCTGAAGCTGAGTTACCGTGGATGACTGGAGAGGACAATGACACACGGCGTGAATACCAAGCCATGATGCAAGACCCTAGGGTCGATACATTGATGGCTAACCTTCCCGTTGATGTAAAGGCACAGATGCCGTATCTGTTAGCTCACGCAGCTAATAGTATCTACGGTCGGAAAGAAGTAAAAAGCGTAAAGTCTAAAGTAAGACTTAACCCTTCTGCTAATTCTACCCCGAGCGCAGCAGGTTCTGAAAAGCCAGTCAGCCGTACAAATAAATCAATCAAGAACTTAAGTACTCAGTTCAAGCAATCAGGGCAAAAAGATGACTTCATTACTCTCAGAACCCTTCAACTACAAAATAGATAAACTAATTCAACTATAAAATATTATGGCATTCTCAAATACATTCGACACCACTAATCCTGGTTCCGCTGTTTCTAATCGTGAAGACCTCACAGATGTACTTACCATCTTGGCCCCCGAAGAAACTCCTGTTCTTTCATCTGCTTCTAAAAAGAAGGCATCGGCTACATTCACTGAATGGACCGTTGACGCTCTTTCTGCTCCTAGCACTGCTGGGATCGACGAAGGTGCAGACGTTACTACATTCACTGACCAGTTCGCTGGCCGTGCTCGCCTTGGTAACTACGTCCAAAAGTTCCGCCGTAACTTCAAGGTCTCTGACCTTCAAGAAGCTGTTGACTCTGTTGGTCCAGCCAAGGTTGCACAAGCTGAAGCTAAAGCAATCCGTGAACTAAAGCGTGACATCGAAGCTACATTGATCGGTACACAAGATCGCAGCATCGAAGATGGTGCTGGTACACCTTACGGCCTTCGTGGTCTTGGTGACTGGATCGACTCTGCTGGCCCTACTGACGTTCCTGCGAACTTCCGTACTCCTGCGTCTTCGATCTACGACATCAGCACTTCTGGTGCATTCGGTGAAGAAGATCTTAACGACTTGATCTCTTCGATCTATCGTGAAACTGGTAGCTCCAACAACCTTATGCTTGTTGCTGACACTGGTCTTCGCCGTACGATTGCTGACTTCGCTCGTGTATCCGCTGGAGCTACTGAAAGCATCCGTGCTGTAAACTACGACGGTAACAAGGCTGAGATCAAACTCTCTGTCGAGCTTTACCAAAGTGACCACGGCATCGTATCCATCGTCAACATGAACCCAGACACCGCTCCTGCAACTATCGCTGGTGGTACTGACTACAATGACGGCTACCTCATCAACCCTGAGTACTACGGTGTGCACGAACTGATCCCTATGGGTTCGACTCGTCTACCTAACGAAGGTGGAGGCGAGCGTGGATTCTGCGATTGCACATTGACCCTCGGTGTATACCACCCACAGGCTCACGGTAAGATCACTCAGTAATCCTTGCTGAAATTTCGGGGAGCCAGATTTTTATTGTCTGGCTCCCCTTTTACCTTTAGTTTCAAACAATGGAAATAATTACAAAAGCTCCCACTTATTCCGATGAAGAGGTCAACAAGGCCTTTATGGATGAAATTAAAAACGGCTTTGCACTTGAGAAGCGTACAGAAGCATCTCGTGTGAACCAGGCTCGTAAAGAAGCCACCCAAGAAAAAGGGAAGGTGCACCCTGTGCTGGGACGTTGCGTTGCAACAATTCCACACCGTGAGTACTTCCGACTAATTAAAAAATACGGACAAGAGACAGTGCACTCCAAGGAGTTCCTGACTTATTTCCAAAAGAATTTCTCAGACCTTACACCCAACAAACTATAATACATTATGGCCAATTATCCTACTATTACCTATCAAAACTTAGAAGAGCGTTTCAAGTCCATTGCTGGACTGGGTTCACTAGAAACAACTGATGCAGCATTTTTGCGTCAAGCAGTTAATCGCCGTATTCGCACGTGCTTTGAGCGTTACCCTTGGCCTGACTTTACTGTAATTGGAGAGTCAATCGCAATGGAAACTGCTGATGACAATTTCATTCAAACATACGGAACGGGAAAAGACCTAGCCAACGATTCTAATGTAGTATTCCGAATTCACAAGCAGGACCCAACGGATACTCGTTATCCAGAAGAACACACATATGTTTCACAGTTAAACCCTTCTGGTTATCCCTCTGTAAAGATCATTAACCCAACGGTTCTTAACAGCACTAATGTTTTTGTAACGTATCGCAAAGATTTAGAATCCGTTATTGCGGATGGCGGAACGTATGCATCTGGTAGCTTTGGTGATGAAGCAGGAGACAATCCAAACATCCCCTATCAGTTCTTTGAGTATTGCGCTTTTGGTGCTTACGCAGATTTCCTACGTGGAGATGGACAGACTGAAAAGGCCCAAGTCGAAGATCAAAACTCCGAGCTTATTCTTGTTTCTGAAATCGACAAGGTCCGCAATCAAAGCCGCCAGTTCCGTCACGATGTTTTGCAGTACCGTCCACGTACTCAGTTTAACCGTCATAATGTACAGGCGGGTGGAAGCCCATTAAATAAACCAGAGATTGCTCTGAGTAACAACGTACAGTAATGCCGTCTAATTCTACATTTGTTGAAGTTAAAAATGCTTTCCAGGCTATTGCTGGCCTGGAGAGTTTAACGTCGGCTGACGAGTTTTTTCTTATTAACTCGTTAAACCGTGCAGTGTATCGTGCTTACAATGAATCCGATAGCTGGCCTAGGTATTTGGTAGTAGGTGAAGCTAGACTCCTGAGTTCTGACCCTGCCTCTAGTGTACCCTATACTGAAGCAGGAAAGTCTAACATCGGAGAGTTCCTTAGATTGCATCGCAATCAACCATTCTTAAAGAACTCTACAGTTGAGTACGAGTTCTATGTGGATTCCTCAGGAGCGCATATATTAAACTTAACTAGCTCTGATGCTCAGTCTGTTTATGCTACATATAAAAAAGAACTTGGAGCAAACTATACCGCTGACAGCATTGATATTCCTGCGGAGTTCGTAGACTATATTATTTATACTGCTCTTTCCGATTTTTATACTGGAGACGGGCAAACTGAAAAAGCAGCAATTTCTGCTAATCAAGCTAAACTTATGTTGGACATTGAGCTACTTCGCTTGGACAAAAAAGCAAACAACAATATAATCAATAAAAAGTTTTCAACTTATACAAACCGTCAATCCAGATAGCAATTGTGCTATAATACCATTATGAGTTCATCCAGAAACAACACCCTTGAATTTTCCTCAGTTGGATCAGAAGCTTTTACTAGCGGAGGATCTACTTCAGGTCAACGCTACGGAGCATTGCAAATAATCAATGACACCGTTTTCTCTTCTTTAACCGCTAGTAACGTAGACGGCATTGCTAATTTGCAGTCGATCACTCTTGCAGCTGGCACTGTTTTATACGGTCAGTTCAGTGCTTTTACTATTACGTCAGGTGTAGTCGTAGCTCACAAATACTAAAATGTTTTTAAGTTTAAAGAGTTCACTGAACGGTAAGAGCACCACCACTAGCGTTGCGCCTCCACCGCAGAAGTTTTACTACATTAGACCAAGTGGTGGGTTCTCATACTTCCGCCCTGACTCTACTTCCAAATATATTAGACCCTAACAAAAATGGCAGACCTTACAGTATCCTCCTCAGTTGACTCAATGATGCAAGCATCGGATGCCGCTGGCATCCGTGACTCTATTGGGTCAATCAACTACCCCTACACAACAGACTTTCAATCAGGCGTAGAGCAGACACGGAACCTAACGAGTATTACCACTTCTGATGGGTATCAAAGCAACAACAATCTCACTTCTCTTTACGTTGGTAGTAATGTGACTTCGATTGGGAGTGGTGCTTTTTACTACTGCTCAAACCTGACTAGCGTCAATATCCCAGACAGCGTCACATCGATTGGGGGTTATGCTTTT
>Ga0222717_10001617_pt1 | contig 18219 bp, 19 predicted proteins | sample C33_18DmetaG_FD_165053 | JGI IMG/M metagenome (GOLD analysis project Ga0222717, IMG submission 165053) | Estuarine water microbial communities from San Francisco Bay, California, United States - C33_18D | ecosystem: Environmental > Aquatic > Marine > Unclassified | place: USA: California...
CATAGTTTCTATTTATAAAGATGTCTCAACAATTAAGGGAGAAATTGAAACAGTTACTGATTTAATATCTGAAGTAGCGGGTACAATAGATCCTGACAGAACAGTACCAGAAGACATAATAGTAGAAGATGCAGCAGCAGCCTTAGAAGCTGAACAAGCAGCAGCGGCTAAAGAAGCCTACAGGCTAGAACAACAAGAAGCTGCTAGAGTTGCTGCCGAGCAAGAAGCTGCCCGTATTGCGGAAGAAGAAGCAGAAAGACAAAGAGTTGCTGAGGCAGAAGCTGAAGCAACTAGACTTGCAGAAGAAAAAGCTGAAGCTGATAGGGTTGCTGCGGAAGCTGAAGCAGAGAGAAAAAGAATTGCAGCAGAAGAGGCTGAAGCAGCTAGAGTTGCAGCAGAGAAAGCCGCAGAAGAAGCTAGACTTGCTGAAGAAGCAGAAGCAGAAAGACAAAGAGTTGCTGCGGAAGAAGCTGAAGCAAAAAGAATTGCAGCGGCAGAAGCAGAAGCTGCTAGAGTGGCTGCTGAAGAAGCTGCTGAGGAAGCTAGACTTGCTAAAGAAGCCGAAGCTGCTAGAGTTGCTGCGGAGGAAGCAGAGGCACAAAGAGTAGCTGAAGCAGCAGCAGAAGCACAGAGAGTGGCTGAAGCAAAAGCAGCGGCTGAAGAAGCAGCCAGAGTTGCGGCAGAAGAAGCTGAAGCAGCTAAGGTTGCTGCTGAGGAAGCAGAGGCTGCTAAGGCAGCAGCAGAAGCTGAAGCACAGAGAATAGCCGAAGAGAAAGCAGTGGCTGAGGAAGCAGCCAGAGTTGCAGCAGAAGAAGCAGAGACTGCTAGGGCAGAAGCAGCAGCAGAAGCAGAAAGAATAGCTAAAGAACAAGCCGCTGAGGAAGCAGCCAGAGTTGCGGCAAAGGAAGCAGAGGCTGCTAAGGTTGCTGCTGAGGAAGCTAGAGTAGCTGAGGAAGCTAGAGTAGCTGAGGAAGCTAGAGTAGCTGAGGAAGCTAGAGTAGCTGAGGAAAACAGATTGGCCGAAGAAGCAGCTAAAGAACTAGCCGAAGGTGACCCAGATTTAAATGGTGATACAACCATAGAAGAAGACATAGACGACGAATCCTATGCTACTGCACCTCTCCCTACTCCAGATCCTATAGTTGACGAAGTAGTTATAGACGAACTACCTGTAGAAGTTGGTGAAGTTGATGATGCTGTAGAGGTAGTGGTAACACCTCCAAATCAGCCTGTGGACACAACTGGTCCTAGTCCTGACGGCGGTGGTGGCGGGGGTGATGAAAGTGGTGGCGCTAGTTCCGCTGGAGGAGGCGATGCTACTTCTACTGCTGGGGGTTCTGAGGCTGCTGGAGGTTCTGAGGCTGCTGGAGGTGATAACGGAGACCCTGTTATTACTAGGGACGTTGGGGCTGTTGATGATGATCCTTTAATAGTAAACGAAGGAGATATTGTAGGAAGACAGCTTGAAGAAGCTTATGAAGCTGAGACTGATCCTGAGTTAAAAGAAGCTTTAAAAGAAGAGTTAAGAGTTTGGTTAGAAGGTCAGGCTGGTGAACCCGAGCCTATTCCTACAACAGAGCAACCTCCTGAAAGTACTTTTGATCCTAGTGATAGTAACGGTGGAGACATTGGTGACTCTGGTGAGTCTGGTGATGGTGGTGATGGTGGTGAGGATGATGGTTCTATAATTGTAGAGTTATTTCCTGAGTTTGGCTTAGGTGAAGACCCTGACGTTACACCTCCTGATGATATAGACACAACAGGGGGCGGTTCAGTAGGAGAAGGTACAGACACGGGCAGCGCAGGTGACGCAGGTGACGCTGGTGACGCTGGTGACACTGGTGACACTGGTGACGCTGGTGACGCTGGTGACGCTGGTGACGCTGGTGACGCTGGTGCTGGTAGTAGCGCAGGAGGAACTGTAGACGGTGGCGGTGCTGGTACTGAAGGAAACGGTGTAGACACAGGTGCTGGCGGTGAAGCTGGCGAAGGCGAAGATGTAGGCGAGGGTGAGAGTGAAGGCAAAGGTGAGGGCGAAGGTGAAGGCGAAGGAAGCGGCAATGGTGACGGAACTGGTGATGGAGATGGTAATGGTGACGGGGACGGTTCTGGCGATGGTGATGGTGATGGTGACGGCGGTTTAGGCGGTACAGGTATGTTTGGTAGTGGAGGAAGTTCTCCTGCTGATATTTTCCAATCTAGGTTTAAGCCTTTAGAGTACAATACAGAATTTCTAAAGCCAACTTTATTTGATTTTATAGACTACAATCCTCTTAGGAACTTGAAATGACATATTTAGAATTAGTAAACGGAGTCCTAAGAAGGCTCAGAGAAGATCAAGTAGGCTCCGTTAATCAAAACCCTTATTCAGCTCTTATCGGTGATCTTATTAACGACGCTAAGAGGACTGTGGAGGACGCTTGGGATTGGTCTGCTCTACGCACCACCCTTACTATCTCCACAACAACGGACATCTTTAACTACGTGCTTACAGGCAGTGGTAACAGGATTAAGATTATTGACGTTATCAATGACACGTCCAACTGGTTTATGACTTACAAAGACACGCATTGGATGGACAATGCTTTCTTAAACCAAACACCGCCTAAGTCAAGCCCTACGTTCTACAACTTTAACGGTGTGGACACTAACGGAGACACTCAGGTTGATCTTTATCCTATTCCTAACGCTGCTTACACTATCCGAGTAAACTGCGTCCAACGTAATCCTGACTTAGTTAATGACGGTGACAAGCTTCAAATCCCACACATGCCTGTACTGCACTTAGCATTGGCTTTAGCTTCCAGAGAGCGTGGGGAAACTGGCGGTAGATCAGCAGGGGAAATGTTAGCATTTGCTCAGAACTATATGTCCGATGCGATTGCTTTGGACGCATACAAGCACCCAGAAGAAACTATCTACAGGGCGGTCTAAGCAATGGCTCAGGACAGACAAAACATAACGATTGCAGCCCCTGCGTTTAGAGGTTTAAACACACAGGACTCTCCGCTTAGTTTGGATGCTTCCTATGCGTCCATTGCGGATAACTGTATTATTGACCAGTACGGTCGTATAGGCTCTCGTAAAGGGTTTACAGCACTTACTTCAAGCACAACTCCTATAGACGGTAGTAACGGCATTGAAGTTATTAAAGAGTACATTAACCCCACAGGTGCTAACGTTATTCTTTCAGCGGGTAACAATAAGATATTCACAGGCACTACTACCCTTACTGACGCAACCCCAGCAGCTTACACAATTACAACTAATAACTGGAAGATGGTAAACTTTAACGACCATCTGTTTATGTTTCAGTTAGGTTATGAGCCTTTAGTCTACTCAGCGCACACAGGCACTGTACAAAAGATGTCTGCACATACCCATGCCACAGGTACACCACCACAGGCTAATGAGGCATTAGCAGCCTTTGGTAGACTCTGGGTAGGTGACTTTTCAGCGGATAAGTCTACACTTTACTGGTCTGATCTGTTAGACGGAACTGCATGGTCTGGAGGCTCTACAGGCTCCATTGACATCTCTAAGGTATGGCCTAATGGGATGGATGAGATTGTTGCCTTAGCGGCTCACAACGGTTTCTTGATTATCTTTGGTAAAAACTCCATTGTTATCTATCAAGGGGCTGTTGATCCTTCCACGATGTCTTTGGTGGACACAATTGAAAATGTAGGTTGTGTTGGTAGAGACACTGTACAGTCCACAGGTACTGACTTAATCTTTATGTCCAGTGAAGGCTTACGCAGCTTTGGTAGAACTATTCAAGAAAAGTCAATGCCCGTTAGGGATATTAGTAAGAATGTCCGTAATGATTTATTAACTATTAACGCAGCACAGGTCAATAGCCCCTTACGCTCCATATACAGCCCAGAGGAAGCATTCTACTTACTGTCCTTTAGTGACTCTAAGTACGTCTACTGCTTTGATATGAGGACTGCTCTGGAGGACGGGGCGCATAGGGTCACTACATGGTCAGACACAACCCTAAGAGCCTTTGAGAGGACTCAGGACGGCTTATTGTACGTAGGGAATACCAATGGTATTGCCACTTACAGTAATTATCAGGATTATGGCTTGTCCTACGATATGAGCTACTTTAGTAATCCACTTTCCTTTGGGGACAGCTCTCGTCTTAAAATACTTAAAGAAATTATCATTACGTTTATTGGTGGGCAGGGAGCACAGGCAGTTGTGAACTGGGGCTATGATTACAGTCAAGCCTATACTAAACAAATTGTTGAGATTAACTCTGGTAGTAAGACTGCGTACTATAATGAAAACGAGTATAATGTGTCTACTTCAGAGTACAGTGCTTCCGTCATTGTGGACAGACCGAAGACTAAAACAACAGGTTCAGGAACGGTAGTAACCATAGGTATGGACGCTACTATTAATCAAAATGCGTTATCTTTGCAAGAACTTAATATTCAAGCTTTAATAGGTAGGATGATCTAATGAGCAATTACACAAAGACTACAAACTTTACAGCCAAAGATACTCTTCCTACAGGAAATGCAGCGAAGATTATTAAGGGTGCTGACTTTGACATTGAGTTTGATGCTTTAGTTACAGCAGTGGCATCAAAGGCTAACTCAGCAAGTCCAACATTTACAGGGACAGTTACGATACCAACGCTTAATGTAAGCGGTACGCTAACTGCGGGAACAATTACTGGAGGTACATACTAATGGCTCTTATTGATGATTTGTTAGGGCTTGGTTTTGATGTAAGTCAGTTTCAAAACCTTTCCGATGAGCTTAAAGCCTTTGGAACTACTGCTCAAGCTGGTATGGAAACTATAGGCGACACTGCTGCTTCTGAAATGGCGTTTAAACCTTTCACGGTAACTTCAGGAACAGGTACAGCAACGACTACTGCTGACGGTAGTACCGCATTAGCTTTGTCCCCTGAGCAACAAGCTTTACAGGACACTTTGTTTGGAGGTGCTTCTGGTTTAGCAGGGCAAGCTACAGCAGCTTATGACCCCATCTACGAGCAACTAGCTAATCAAGCCTACGGTGGTGTTGGTAGTTTAATGACCCAAGCTCAACAAGCTGCATTAGACGCTGGGGCTATGGACAGGGGTGCTAGGGAAGAGCAAGTATACGGGCAGTTAAGAGCCTTACAGTCCCCTGAGGAAGAAAGGCAGCGTTTAGCCTTAGAGAATCGTTTAGCCTCTCAGGGGCGCTTAGGTACGCGCACAAGCCAGTTTGGAGGTACTCCAGAGCAGTTAGCAATGGCTAAGGCTCAGTCAGAGGCTCAGAACCAAGCGTCCCTCATGGCTATGCAGCAGTCAGGTGCTGAACAACAGCAAGCACTACAGAGAGCCGCTGGTTTACAGGGTTTAACTTCAGGTATGTTTGGAATGGGTACGCAAGCTAGAATGACCCCTAGACAGATACAAGGTATGGACTTACAAAACTTAGCTGGAATGATGCAGTCTGGTTATGCTCCAGAATCACAGATGTTAAATCAACTGCAAGTTGGTACTAATATAGCTTCTCTTGCTGACACAGCACGTAGGCAAGGTGCTATGGAGAAAGCAGAGTCTTACGCTTCTGGTCTTAGCTCTAACTTAGAAGCTCAGAAACTTAGATCAGACTTGCTACGTGGGGTTATAGGGTCTGCTGGTGGCATTATAGGTGGCGGTGTGGGTGGTGGTGGTTTGTTTAGCGGTCTTTTAGGAGCTGTTAATGACGCTACAGGTGATAACATACCTCCGTTTATTAAAAAACTATTAGGACTTTAAGATGGCTAAATTAGCAGAAGGGTTATTTCAAAACATTAGAGGTTTTGGTCGGCAAGATCCAACGCAACCTGCCCGCCAGTTTGCTCAAGCTTCTCCGTACAAGCAAATGGGAACCACAGACCCCCTAGCTCGTCGTGTGGGCAGTTTGTTTGGCAACTTAGGGGTAGACACAAGCTATATGCAGACGGGTGAGGAACGTGCTGGGGCAGCAATGACTGAAGCTAGCAAGGGACAGTTTGAGTCTCCTGAGGGTCGTATGATTGCTATGTTGGAAGCTCAACTTCCTACGCTTAGGCCTCAGGCTCAGATGGAGGCTGTTGATAAGATTAGACAGCTTAGGGGTATTGAGCAAGCTAGGTCTGAAAAAGAAAGGCAAAAACGAGAAGAAGAGTTAATTCTTTCTGCTTCTGCGGAATCAAATCAAAGAACTAATATTGATCTTGCTAACGCTATTAAAGATGCTTATCCTAATGTAGCTTCTGCTCTTATAAGAGGAGATTCTGAAGCTAAAGCTTTTGCTTTTAAGTTTTTAGAAAACAAACTAGACCAAAAAGACGTTAATAAAGCCGATATTCAATTCGGAGCCGCTACTGATAGGGCTGAAGATAAGAACGGAAACCAGTATTTTTTAAAAACAAAACAAAATCCAAATACAGGATCAATAGATGTTGTTTACACTCCTATAGGAAAGGCTCCAGAGTATGACGCTAGTAAACAAGGAGATTTAAAGTTTATTTCGCGTCTTGGAGAAACTGTAGATCAGAAAACGCAAAGAGAAATAGAAGCAGAAGATCAAATAGAATGGCTTAATCAAAGAGCAGATATTTTACTAGAAACAACAAGGGCTCCTGAAGTTATTTCAAAGGCTGAAAGAGCTATAGAAGCCTTAGAAAACATAAATACCAGCGGTTTTGATGCGTCTTTGAAAACCGTTACTGATTTTGTTGGGGTAACTGAACCAGATGTGGGTGTTTTTAATGCTTCAGTTTCTGATTTTATATTAGAAAGTTTAGGACAGTTAGGCGCAAATCCCACAGAAGGAGAAAGAAAGTTTTTAATAGAAGCAAGTGCTAGTTTAGGCACTTCTAAAGAAGTTAATAAGGCTTTACTCAGAAGAGTTAAGAATACCTTTACAGATATTGTTGGGAGAGGAAAATGGCTTACAGAAAATCCTAAAGCTACGCGAGATGAATATGCAAATTGGATGCTATCCCCTACAAAAGAAACTATTATTGATTATGATAGTTCAGGTAAAAGAATCAACTAGGAACTTTTATGGAAAACAATAAACAAATCATTGCTCGTCTAGAAAACGGAGATAAATTAAGATTTCCTGAGGGTACTTCACAAGAAGTAGTTGATAAGGCGGTTCAGCAGCATATTATAGGCCAAAACGCTTCTCAAATAAAAGCTCCTTTAGATTTACCATGGTATGAGGATGCTCTTAACTGGACTAAGAAAAATATGGAGCTTCCGATGGGTATGGGAGGTTCGTTAGGAGGTGCTGTTGTAGGAACTTTACTTGGCGGGCCTGCAGGTACTGTAGTTGGGGGTATTGCTGGAGGAGCTTTAGGTTCTGGAGCTGGTTCTGTAACTTCTGATGTTTTAGAAGATGTTCCTATTGTTTATGCTGATGCTTTAAAAGAAGCGGCAATTTCAGCAGGAATAGATATAGTAACATTAGGTGTTGGAAGTAAAATAAAAGCTTTTATAAAAGGTAGAGAAGCTTTAGGAGTATCTCCTGAAGAGACTGCAAAACAATTAATACAGAAAGCTCAAGAAGGTATGCCCACTGGTTCTAAAGAATCTTTAAGAGCTTCTCAACGATTGCTCCAAGAAGGTGGGGCAACTTTGCTCCCTTCTCAAACAAAACAAGCAACAGCTCTTCAAAGATTTTCTGAATCTATTGCTGAAATAGGTGTTTTATCTGGTTCTACTCTTGCAGAAAATACTAAGAAAGTTAATGCTGTCATAGAAGATAATCTTAATAATATTATAGAAAGAAGTTCAGTAGGTGCTCTTGATTCAGCGGCTTTAGGTGAAGAATTAAACTCTGTTATATCTGCTGGTAGACAAGCAATGATGTCTTCTTACGGAAACTCTTTAGATCAGATTATACCTTCAATAAAAAGAGGCAGTGTTTCTACTAAACCACTCAAGAATAGAATCACAGCGTTTAGGAAAACATACGTTACTAGAGAAATCATAGACGGTAAAGCTGTTGAAGCGGTTAGTAATTTAAGCCCTCAAACAGCTTCTTTTATGGGAGAGATAAATCAAATTCTTAAGCTTCCTGTATTAAGCGGAGATTCTTTAATAGCTTTAGATAAAAGAGTTACTCAAAAAGTAACAGATATTGCTGAAGGTTTGGGAAAAGGAGAATCAGGGGTAGCTACCTCAGATTTTAGACAGCTTACAAAGCTATCTGAAACACTAAAAGAAGGTATACAGAGAGCTATAGAAAATATTGACCCTAAAGCTGCTGATGATTATCAGCAATTAAAAAGAGCTTACAGCGAAAATATGAGCGGGCTTCTCCCAACTATTAACGCCAGTACTCTTAAAGGGATAGCATCAGGTAAAAAAGGTACGGAAGTTTTAGGAAAAATGTTAGTAACTGCTAACTCTCCTGAAAAAATTGAAGCTTTCATGAAAAGTATTGACACTGCTTATGCAAAAATAGGTAAAGAATCTGCTGAGGAGTTGACTTTTAAAACAGCTCAAGAAGCCAAGCAAGCTATTAGGTCTTCTTTTTTAGAAAAGATATTTAATCTAACAGCATCAGAAGGTGACGATTTTTCTAAATACGCTAAAAAGGTAGGCAAGTGGGGATCAAAAGACGGTAAAAGGTCTTTAACTGCTGTTTTTGGAAAAGATACTCCAAGAGTTCAACAGATCTTTAACATGCTGTCAGAAACAAGCACTAAAACAGATTCTAATTTTTTAGGTTTATCTATTAGGGGTAAGGAAGTAGGAGCTGCTGGTTCTGTAATTGCTGCTGGTTTTACTGGAGCATTGGGGGCTATTGGTATATTAGGATTACCTGTTGTTTTAGCAAGAGCAGCTACTAACCCAAAGACTACAAATAAACTATTAGCTTTTGAGAAAAAGAAGTTTTCTTCAGAAGACGCCAAACAAGCAGCAGCAGCCATTGTCTTGTCAGATATTCTTGATATTGTACCTGATGATGAAAAAGAAGATTTTAAATTAAAAATACAGTTAGAAGAACAGTAGTAAACAAAAGGGGGCATTGCGCCCCCTAAGTTTATATCTCGCAGACTCCAGCTACACAAGCTAAGGTTTGCGCCCCTTCGGTATTGTCCTCCTTCTCTTCAATGTCCCATTCAAACTGCTTGGGCATCTCCTTGCTTAACTTCTGGTACGTCTTCTTGTCTATCTTCTGGTACGGAGCTTGCTTGTACACATGCTCTGCCTCAGGTAGAAAGCTAATACCGCTGACGGAATCAAAGTTCTCCCAGATCCACTGACAGACAGCGTAGAAGTTATCATCGTTGTAGTAGCAAGTCATAGAGGGCTTGTGCTCACACCAGTGGTCTTGATAGGTCTTCCAGAGCCTTAGCTGCTCCATAGCTCCCATGCTTTCCACAGTCACAGCCTTCTCAGGAGCCTTCTGAGGGAACGAGAATACCCAGTTAGAGTTATTCATTACGTCCTCTTCATAAGGGAACCCAGCTTCAATCATAGCGGTAGCCAGAGGGTCTTTCTTGTCAGCTCTAACAGTACGAACGTAGTAGTCGCTAAAGCGCGGGTGAATACCGCTGGCGCTGTCGGTCAACTGTGAGACAGTACCGGAGGGCTTGACGCACGTAATGGCTACTGACTGGTTGATACCCAGAGCTGCGGCCCACTGTCGGTTAGTCTCTACCGATACAGTCCTCAGGTTGTCCAGAAGCTTACCCAAAGCCTCCTCACCTGTAGACCCATTGGTCAGCTTACAGTCCATGATGCCCGTCATTGAGACACCCAGAAGCGCCTCTTCCTCTGTGTTACGCTTCCAGATGTTCCGTAGGTATCGGAAGTCCGTAAGGGTAGCCTGTAGAGTCCCTAAGATGGTCGCTAGGCGCACCTTCTCCTTGAGTGACTGCAAGGTATCGTCTGGGCGTACAATCACCTCAGAGAGATTACAGAACTGATAGGGGCGTAGGATAATCTCAGAGCAAGGGTTAGTCCCAAACTTAGGTGTCGCATCCCTGCGCTCGTTACGTGCTGCTACCTTCTGTGCTGCAATGCGGCTAAAGATCCCACGCTCCCCAGACTTAGAGTCGTACAGGCGCTTCATCTCGGATGAGTAAGTGTCAAAGTCAGGCTTCTCAGAGTACACAGCACTGTTGTTTGCTAAGGCTCGCTGACCGTTGCTAATGTACCACTCACCGTTCTTAGCGTTAGCCATACGATTGTCAGTAACATTGCTCAAAGAGATTAGGGCAGACCTACGGACACCACCAACGACTACAATGTCTGCAATCTTACACACTAAGTCATGGCACTCAAGGGACGTTAGCTTGCGTCCTGCCGCACCTTTGAACAAGTCCACTGAGAAGTTAAACAAGTCAGCCAAAGGTTGTGGCCCACTGGCTCTACCGCCAAAGGTCTTCAGTCTAGCCCCTGCCAACCTAACCTTAGTCAAGTCACACTTAGGAACCTTACCAGCGTACAGGAGGCTTATAAGCTCTCTGAAGGCGCTTGCCCAGCCTACCTTACTGTCGGACACCACAACGGTTGTCTTTGTGTCATGGAAGCTGTCAGCAACCACAGGGAGCTGATTAACGTAGTCCCGCTCAACGCTGAACCCCACGCCTGTACCGCACATGAGAATGTACATAAGCTCGTCAAAGGATCTAGGGCTGTCTATGGGCAGGTAGGAGCAGTTAAAGGCTGCAACATTGTCCCGCTTTAAAGCCGCCCCTGCGGTCATCATACAGCGCATGGAAGGCATTACCTTCTGCTCAAAGATGGCGTTGTACAGCTCTTCAGCCATAATATCGTCTATCTGGTTACGCTCCGTGAAGAAACTAACGTAACGATTAATGGTCTCTTCCCACTCCTCTCTGCGTTGTTCATCGTCCATGTAACGTGCGTATCGTGATTTATGTATGTATTGTTGATATTGATCCATTAGAGTTCGTAGTCCCCTCCAGTTAATAGTGATAGTTTTAATTGATCCAGTAAGAAGTATAAGTCAAGAGTGTCCATATTGGTAGACACAACAATAAATTCCTCCGACTTGACAACACAGAAAGCATCTTCATAGCTTGTTAGGTCTTCCTTTTCGGTAATTGCGTTGAATACCAGAGGTACTGTTATCTTATCTTCGTCGGCTTTCTCGCCAAAGTTTCCTTGAATTACTTTCATTCTAGCTCTTCCTGTTCTTTGACCATCTTGTTTAAGTACCACTGAGCTTTCTGCAAGTCCTGTAGACCATTCTTGTAGCGCCAGCGATGAAGATACTTTAGCACATTACCTTCACAGTAGTCAACAATTCCTTCACCTAATTGCTGTTTAATGTAGTCTATGGCTTCCATACCACCCTGATTGTAATGTGGAGGTTTGTTTACAACATCGTTCCACTCCGCAGGTGTAGGGTCAGCCCTAAGCTGCATAACGTCATTAATCTTTGACATATAAATCCTCCAACTCTCTAAATAGCTCCTGCTTGTCTATAAATCTATGCTCAAAGGCATCTAAAATGTCTTCAGCAGTTATGTCCAAGACTTCACATAGCAAGTCTGCATCGTACTCCTGAAGGATTCGTTCTCTTAACTCATCAATTAGCATTGGCATAGTCAATCAACTCTTGTGTCGTTGCTAGGGTAAAATGCTTTAAACCTTCCTTGTCACACCACTGTCCCATTGTCATCTTAGCACCCTTCCTTACTTTCTTGTTGGGATCTGACAATACAAAGACCAACTCTTGATCTTCAGACAGACAATCCCTAATTGATTTATATTTAAGTGTGTCTCCTTCCCTAAAGAATCCCTTACATTCTACTATCATCCAGTCCTTGTACACAAAGTCAGGCTTGTAATGTCTATGTACGGTGTAGGGCATATCAAAAGGCTCATAAGCCATAAACTTACGGGGCAGGGCTTCAGCAAACTTCTTCTCAAGACCTGACCTGTACCTCCCATAATTCTTAGAAACCATCTGGAACCTCTGACACGTATGGTTGTTTAACTACCTTTGTTAAATACTTTGGCCCGTAAGAATAAGAAAAAGTACGTAAGTTAGGGTAGCAGTGATCTTTAAACTGACAGTAAGAACAACCAATGGCGAGCTTACGGTTCCCTGACTTACCGTCTGGTACGTCTTCATAGCAGAACTCCTTAGGCTCTGGGCCTTTGACCATTTTCTTAACGTGCTTAATCCTTTCCGCAATGTCACCTTTCAAGTGTTCGTGCATAGGGTCAGACTCATCGTCAAGATCATGCTCACAGAAGGTTAAGTGACCATTGGCTTTGTCCATAGCCAGCCAAGCAATCTTCCGTTCACCTTCAGAATGAGCATAAGCTTTAAGCTGATCCACGTATCCAAAGGAATCGTTTAAGGGTAAGGTTTTATCTTGAAACTTCTTAAAGGCAAAGGCACTGGCTGACTTAACGTCCGTAACAACACCGTCAATACGACAGTCCATGCTGCCCTTGACACCCTCAACCTCACACCTTTTCTGTTCACAGGTGACTTCATGACCAGAGGCTCTAGTTAGGAATAAGACTAACTCCTCAATGACATGCCCGTACAGGAACTTTACTAGGGTGTGAGGCTGCAATTCCTCACCTTCGGTATTATGGTACTGATTCCAAAGATACTTGTCAGTCCTGCCTATGCTTGACAGGCGAAGCTTTCTAGTATCTTTAGGTCTATCTTCCGCTTTAAACTCAGCCCTCATGAGTTCTTTAATTGCTTCTCCGAAAGTCTCTATCTCTTTGTCTATGTCTACCAACTTCGGTACTTCTTTGGTAGACACCAAGCCATAGATGTCTTCTATTAGAGTGTCTGTAGTTTTCATACATTTTCTCTGTTAAGGACTAATTTATATTCCCAAAGACCTGTTTTTCTATGTCCTCTGGGTCTTTTCATTACAGTGTTTGAACCATACTTAAGTTTTCTAAAATCTCTTAGGCTTGCTGAAATACTTGCTTCGGGGTCTCCTGTCTTAAAAGCTATTTCAGAAAGAGTAAGCCATTCGTGAGAAACCATAACGGCCCATACCCTTTCTCTTTGGTTTTTTAAACGTGTGAAGTCATACTTATAATCATAAAAACCGTCCACCCAGTCTTCTTTTGTTTCAAAAAGATTTTGTTGTCTCATATTAGTGTGTTTCACTCCAGTTTGCTCCTACCTTATATTCCCCGTCAAGAGGACAGTTAAGTTCCCATTCAAGACCCGCTGCCTGAATACAGGACACGGCTAGTCTCCCAAAGGTATCTGTACGCTCATTAATAACTTCAGCTTGTATCTCATCGTGAATGTTACCAACAAACTTATAATCTATACCCCATATTTTACCATAGTCATCCAGAAGTGTCAAAGCTTTTTTCATTACTAGAGAACCTGCTGACTGTAGCAAAGTGTTTAGAGCGGAATGTTCTGATCTGACTTGGAGCTTTCTACCGTCAAGTCCAATGAGGTATCCTCTTCCAGCCGCTTCAGATACTCTGTCTTTAAGATCTGCGAATGATGGCAGATTATTAAGGAAAGATTCTCTAAGGTTCTTGCCAGTCGCTCTACCTCCTCCAGCCACAGACCCAAGCTTTTCATCTCCTGCGCCGTATAAGAGGGCATAAATGAAAGTTTTAGCCTGATTTCTTGATTCAAGCCCAGCAAGTCGTTGATTTGCTGTGTGGATATCGCCGTTGATAATTTCATAAATGTAGTCCTTATCCTTCATATAGTGCGCCAACATTCTTAACTCTAACCCACTAGCATCACAGCCTACAATGTTGTAACCCTCAGGTGCAGACCAACAAGATCTACACTCATGACCATACGGTGAGTACACCGAAGGTACTTGAGCCATGTTAGGGCTTGAGTGCGTCATACGGCCTGTTACAGCGCCGTTGGTGTTTACGTAACCATGTACTCTACCATCATCCTGAACAGCATCCAGCCAGCTCTGTACTTGCGCTACACGCTTCTGGATCATAAGGTATTCGGCTATGAGTTTTGCTTCAGGTATATCCGTCACATTCCCTAAGACTGATTCGTCCACAATCGGGTGTCCCTTCTCAGTGAAAGTCTTAGGCTTCCAACCGAACCACTGTAAGTACCTGCCTATCTGCTGTCTTGATCCTAAGTTAAAAGGGGGATAGTCTATACGAGAAAACCAGCCAGCCACATTCTCAGACTGATCCCCCAGAAACTTTAGGCCAACCGCAGAGAACGTGCCGTCCTTCTTAACTTTTGGAGTAACTTCTTTAACAAAGACAGGCAGAGGCAGAAAAGTGCTCTGAACAGTCTCTTCCAGTTCATATTTCTTCTCCTTCAGTAAGGCTAATAAATCGTTAGTATGTTTCTGGTCTATCAACCAGCCATTCTTAATCTGCTGCTGAATGACTGTCTGAACGTCATGCTCAAGCTTTACGGACTCTTCACTGAATCCTACCAGCTCGTCCTGTAGGCACTCCAGAACACGCACAGTGACCGCTACGTCCTGCTCACAGTACTTTACCATCTCGCAGCTTAACTGTGACCAGTCTTCATGGTCGCCTTTGGGGAAGCCTAAACGAGCACCCCACTGTCGTAGGCTGTGACCAGCTTCTCTGGATGGGCTGGCGAGTCTTGACAGGACTAACGAATCCATAAGCTCGTAGCCAGACCAGTCAATACCCCACAGTTTAGACATAACTGGATAGTCAAAGCCTATGCCGTTGTGGGCTACAATCCTCTGTACGTCCAGCTCTGCTAACTGTGCCTTGAATGTCTCAGCATCGTACACAGTGTCAAACAGATTGGTAGCACAGCACCAGATCTTAGTAGGATCAAGACCGTCAGTCTCAATATCAAGTATCAGTGTTTTGTTTAATAAGTTCATATATTGGTCTCAGCTCATTAATCGGCACGTTGTAGCAGTCCGACTTTACCTTCCATCCATTAGAAGAGTCAACAGTTCCCTTCTCCATAAAGGTTGCTTTGTCAAAGTATTCGCTCTTTGGCAAGAAACCTAAGATCCAACCTATAGTCATGTCGCTACGTACCCTAGTGAATACGTATACGTCACACTTCTGTTTAGTATTTAAAGCAGTGATTGAACATTCATAATCAAGTCTGGGCGGGAAACCTGTACGCTTTGACTTTACGTCAATCGTTATGTCTCCTTCCAATATTATATCATAGTCATACGTGTTAGTCCAGCCGCACATCTGACCCTGATCCTGCAAGTATTCATGAACTAAACCTTCACCCACAAACCCTACAAGATTACCAGCGCCGTTAGTCACTGAGTTCTTTAGGGTTCCCATCTCCATTGACTTCTCATGCGCCTTAGTCATGATGGGTGTTGTCACTACCCGCTCTATAATGTCATCGTAACTAGAAATCACTTAAAACCTCCTTTTTTGTTCTGGGTTTCAAAACATGGCTTCGTATCGTATTTTTTTCTTTATTTCTAAAGACGTAGTTTTCAACAAAATGCTTAGGATCTTTACTCCAGTACCACGTATTTTTACCTTTAATACGCCATCTACCAGAAAGAAGAGCGTATACAAACTTGTTGTTTATTATAATTTGACCTGAGACTTCATAATCATCTATGTGTATATTGAACTTTTCTAGCTCTATTAATGTTTCTAAGCGTATGACTTCTCTTTTATAAGGGTTGCTATATTGCTCCTTATGATAGTTCCGTATCTCTAAAAGCCTAGACTGTTCCTTGTTATATTCTAACTCTTCCTCTAAAGTTTTATCTTTATTTTCTAAGTTATTCTCAGAATCCAATAAACCATTTAGCATACCCATTGGTCTTAAAACTCCTCTATTACGCTTGGTTTGTTTGTCTCCAACATGCGACCAGTCACTTTGTCGTACTTCAAGTAACACGCTGGGCCTGTCAAGCCCGTGTAGCGATTCTTGAGCACCCTAAGTGTGGTCGTATTGCGTACCTCTTCATCATCGTGTTGTTGATCCCTCTCAAGACCCAGAACAATGTCCGACAACTGAGCGATGGCCTGTGACCCTCTGAGTTCAGACAATGAGATCTTTCCTCCGTCCTCATGAGCCTGACCGCTGCTGCGTTTAAGATGACTGACTAAGAATAGACCTACGCCTAACTCCTGAACCAAAGTCCTGAGTTTTGTCATGATAGCATCTATGTTCTTACGTTCATCCCCACCTTCCTGACTGCTAACTACAATGGATAAATGGTCTAAAATGATCCACTTACAGTCCATAGCTTTAGCTAAGTATCGGATTTGTGACATCAAGGTGTCCTCACCCGTAGACCCCCAATGGTCCAGCATGAAGAACCTATTAGATCCTAACGTGCTGTCCCAGTAAGGCTTGAAGCTGAGTGTGTCTGCGTCTTCGTCTAAGTGTAGTGGCTTGTTAGCCGCCATTGACATAAGCCCTAGCGTAGTGCGGGACAAAGACTCTTCAAGGGCTAGTATGCCTATGTTGTCCTCAGTGGCATTGAACAGGAAGTATTCAACCTCCTTAACAAGCTGAGACTTACCCATGCCGCTGCCTGAGGTGATGGTGACAAGCTCAAAGGGTCTGACACCTTTGACAAGTTCGTTAAGACCTGACCACGGATACGGTATGGACTTAACCTTACGTGAGTTAATGAGATGATCCCAAGTCTCAGATCCTGCCACAATCCCGTCTGGTCTGTGTACTTTAGAGTCCCACCATGCCGCAGTGAAGTCTCGGATCTTGTTAGCCACAAGCATTTCGCTGGGGTCTTTCATGGGTAGCTTACAGATCTTCAGCTTGTTGGGGCTGAACAGAGCCTTAATGCTCTCTGTGGCTATCTCACCAGCTTTATCGTTATCAAAGCACAGCACGACATTCTCGTAACCCTCAAGAAACTCTAACTGCTCTTTGATCTCTTTGGATGCTGAGGCTGCACCAGTCCGTAGGGACACTACGTCCCACTTCCTGTCAAACATCTCGGACACTGACAAGCAGTCTAGCTCACCCTCAGTGATCGTTATGTACTTGCCTCTACCTCTGCAAGTGTCCTGACCAAACAAGCCCATATTGCTACCGTAGCTACCGTTAATGAGGAACTGTTTGTCCTTCACTATACGCACTTTGGTGCATACAACCTCGTTTGTGTTAGCGTCTTTGAAGGGGTAATGATGCTTTGCTATCTCACCCTTCTGATCGTACTCTACACGCACACCGTACTTCTGGCATGTGTCTTTAGACAGTCTCCTGTCTGGTATTGCTGCTATAATTCCTGTCATTTCCGTTACCACCACCTGTTTATAGGTTCCATTAGTAAATGAGGAAGGTTGTACCGCAGTGTCAGTGGCAGGTTCAAAGTAACCACAGTCTGTGCTAAAACAATAAGCATGACCGTCTGAATATCTGGCTAGATTGTTCCTGCTACTGCACTTTGGACACTCCTCATGCCTAGTAAACTTACTGTCGGACATGAGAAGCTACTCCTTAGAACTCGTCGGGGGTTGAACCGCCCTCAAAGTCCGCTAGTTTTAGAACCTTTACACGGTCAAGGTAGGTTGACGTACCGTGTACAGGGTGAGGCTTGCCAAAGCTGTACACAATGCGTACATGAGAGCCTCGCGTAACGTCACCTTCAAAAGCCGAACCGTCTTCATTGAGGATTGGTACATCGTACTGGCTGACAAACTTACGTTGTGCCGTCCCTTCGTAGTCCTTCAGCTTGACACCGTTGGTCTGTAAGACCTCTGCAATGTCCTCTGGCAAACCTAAGGTCAAGGTGTACTTGCCCGTAGACTGTCCCTGCCAAACGTCATGCTCACGCAGTGATTGAAAGGCCACTGTACCTTCAGCAATGTATTTATTATTCATACACAAACTCCATTAGTAGTTATCTTCAAAGTCATTGTCCTTATGGACATAAAACATCATATCATCTTCCGCTATATAGTCAACCTCCCTTTCGTCAAGTAATTGTATTGTGCCAATGTCCGTTACCAACCCGTCCATCTCAAGCAACGCTTCAACGGACACCACCAAACAAGAGCTGCACAAGTCCGTATATTCTCCGCTACTGGAATCCTTTCGTTTCATCTCAGTTTCCGTCATCACGTTGTTACAAGCTCTGCATCTGCTCATGTTTATTTCTTCCCCGTCACGTACCAAAAGCGTTCTTCGTACATAGCGGACAAGGCGCTAGGGGACATTGATTCATACTTTTCTTGTAGGAAGTCCCGTAGCATAGAATGAGCCTCTGATATTCTCAAGCAGTGTAGTTCATCATAGGCTAATTCTAAAGCTATTTTCTTCATGT
>Ga0222717_10001624_pt1 | contig 18165 bp, 15 predicted proteins | sample C33_18DmetaG_FD_165053 | JGI IMG/M metagenome (GOLD analysis project Ga0222717, IMG submission 165053) | Estuarine water microbial communities from San Francisco Bay, California, United States - C33_18D | ecosystem: Environmental > Aquatic > Marine > Unclassified | place: USA: California...
TTCTACTGGGCCCCAGTTATCCAGAAGATGGTAAAACCCATCAGCTATCACATGATGCCGTAGAGATCGTTCACCCTGCTTCTAGCATGGCGGAACATTACCTCTGGGCTGACACCGTGATCTGCTCCCCCAGCGTGACTTCTCTTGAGATCGCTCATTTTGGCACTCCCATGGCCGTCTATTTGACTGCTGATAACCAGCAACAAGTCCGTGACGCACTTATCGCTAAAAACGTGGCTCTCTTTTTAGGATCAGCGCACCCCACTCACGAACTCCAAGCTGGCACACTCCTAACACTGATGGAGGATTCGAAAAAAAGATCATCTCTATCGAAAAACGCAGCGACTCTAGTGGATGGTCTAGGTTGTGGCAGAATTTGTAACGAGATGAACCTGCCTCGATTACAACTCAGGGCAGCAGATGAGAATGATGCCGAAATCCTATGGGAATGGGCCAATGACACAGACACGCGCGCCGCATCATTCGATTCCAAAACCATTTCCTGGAAAAATCACATCACATGGCTGACTAAACAGCTCGCGTCTAAATATAAAATCATGCTCGTCGTTGAATCTATAGAAGGCATCCCGCACGGTGTGATTAGGTTTAACATTGATGCCGAAACCAAAGGGGAAACCATCATTTCAATCAGCCTAGCACCAAAATCACGTGGCTTAGGGCTGGCCCCTATCATTCTTAGCCTGAGCGCAGCCCGTTTTTTCAAAGCACACTCCAGCCAAGTCATTACCGCATGGATTAAACCGGAAAACAAGGCATCTCACAGGGCCTTTGAACGTGCCAATTATAAAGATTATCCTTCACCCAATTATCCCAACCGTGTCAGAATGCGGCTCGATTATAAACTTTTATGAATACCTTCGAAATAGCTGGCAGAGCCATCGGCCCCGGTCACCCTTGCTATATCATTGCGGAACTATCCGCCAACCACGGTCACAAGCTTGAAAACGCTCTAGCATTGATCCGAATAGCCAAAGAATCAGGCGCGGATGCTATCAAACTGCAGACTTACCGCGCAGATACATTAACTATCGATTGCGATGCCGAACCGTTCATGATTGGGCACGGTACGGCTTGGGAAGGACGGCGCCTTTACGACCTTTACAAGGAGGCTTTCCTTCCGTGGGAATGGCATGAAGCACTGTTCGAGGAAGCCAAATCCCTGGGCATTCATTGCTTTTCTTCACCGTTTGATAACAGCGCCGTTGATTTACTCGAAAAGCTCGGCACGCCAGCCTATAAAATCGCATCATTTGAGCTGGTCGACCATGGTCTGATCGCACGATGCGCAGTGACAGGTAAGCCGATGATCATGTCAACAGGCATGGCGACTGAGGAAGAAATAGCCGAGGCGGTTCAAGTGGCTAGAAACAACGGCTGTAAACAGTTGGCTTTACTGAAGTGTGTGAGTGCTTATCCAGCACCAGTAGAGGAGATGAATTTATCCACTATCAATGACCTGAGTTTGCGTCATGCTTGTCCTGCCGGTCTGTCTGACCATACCTTAGGGACCACCATCCCTGTTGCTGCCGCAACGCTGGGCGCCACAATTATCGAAAAACATTTCACGCTCAAACGTAGCGAAGGCGGCCCGGATTCGCACTTTTCCCTCGAACCTGACGAGTTCGCATCAATGGTTCATTCGGTTCGTGACGCACAAGCATCTATCGGCACGCCATCATACGAAATCACTCCATCACAGGAAGCTTCACGCCAGTTCCGCCGTTCTCTTTTCGCAGTGAAAGACATCGCCGCTGGAGAAAAACTTACATTAGAAAACATCCGGTCAATTCGTCCCGGCCATGGTCTCTCCCCCAAACATATGAATGCGATTCTTGGCAAAACAGCCAAGATTGCCATTCCATATGGCACTCCTCTAGACTGGGATCAATTCTAGAATCTACAAAATCAACGCCTCCCAAGCTCCCTAATGGGCTCTTGGGGGGCAGATTCGGAAACCTCCTCGAGGATTTGACGTGCACTGAAAGCACCAGCTATTGATCGATTAATGTAGGCATGATCCAGAAACGCGGCCAATCGTGCGTCTTTCTCTGATAGCTTTCTTAGCAGCTTGAGATAGCAAATCTCTGATCCATGAAATCCATCCTTTGTTTCAAAATCGTTAGCTCCTAAACTGCGAATATCCGAATAATCTTCACACACAAAACCGTGTGATGAGAACAAAGGCTCCAGTTGGCTATGTAACTCAAACACATAGGGGTATTTTTGACTGTCTTGTCTAAATCGATCATAAATCTTCCCGGCATAGGGTGGTAAAAAAGCCACAACGTGAATGTTAGCATTTTTACAAATTTTGAGAAAATCATCTAATACCGAGAGTGCTTCTGAATTGATCATTCTAGCAGCCGCAAAACGTCCTTTACCTTTCTCTATCCGTCTAATGGTTTTACTAAATTCGTAATCGTCTTTTTTTCCTGCCTGGCGCAACACTCTCCCATAACAATAGCTACCATCTTCACGGTAGCCCTCTTGGTAAAGCCGAGCATTCCGTCCTATGTATTCTGTAGCTTCAGTCAACACAGTTCCTGTTTTGACCGCACCGTCTAAAAAAGCCTTAAACAGGGCCTTCGTCCCTTTCGTTAATCGAGTTCCATATGCTGAATCTTCATAACTATATGTCCGAGAAAGGCTAGACAGGTCTTCAGCATCAACATTAAAAAAATCCTGATCTAATCCCAAGACAATCATTTCAGGTTTAGTTCCAGGGTATGAGTACATAAAAGCGTTTAGATCCTGAATTTTCCCAACACTACGCCCACAGTTGTAAAATTTTTGGTGTTGATTAAAAAAAGAGGCTCTAATTTGCATAACTCGTGACGTGCCTAATGCAATGATTTGGGGCTGCCTAGTTTTAAGCACTTCATGTTTAACAAGATGCATCGGGTCAGTGTATGCGAGCCCAATCAAAATTTTGTTCGCCTGGCTCATTTTCGTCATTGCAATCACTGATTCAACCTCACGGTGGCGCTCAAGATGAAACCATGCAGGGCAAAAAACCAATGCCACTGGCAAGAAAAAAAGTCCGCATTTATAGATAAATTTTTGCATATAAAATCAAAACTGGAAATAAATAAAGTCCTGCTGTTCTGCACCATAAAAATAAATGAGCAATACTATTAGATAATAGATTAAGAATCTAACCCACCCTCTTCGTATCGACTTTAAATCAAGCCCGTGCTGCCGGTTCCTCTGCATCCATTCAACGCCAAGCAACACAATTATCATGATCACGGGCTCAAACGCCTCGTGCGAAATGTATGAAATGAATATAGGTAGATCATGGTGCAAAGTAGTGAGGCCCCGCCACACATACGCACAAGCATCACCTAACGAATCTGCCCGAAAGAAGATCCAAGCGACACACACAAGGGCAAAAGTCTTCAGCATTTGTAAAGTTTCTCGCATTGAAGGTAAAACACTTCCCTCCGCTACTTTATGGGTATGGGTCCGGTTTTTTGACACTATGAGCAGAGGCAGGAAAAATAGCGCATGCAAGCCCCCCCAGACGGCAAATGTCCAATTTGCACCATGCCATAAACCGCTGACAAGGAATATAATCCACACATTCCTCTGAACCTTCCACCCGCTACAACGGCTACCTCCTAGGGGAATGTACACATAGTCTTTAAACCACGACGACAGCGATATATGCCATCGGCGCCAAAACTCAGCAATGTCTCGAGAAAAATACGGATAAGCAAAATTCCGCATTAGATCGAAGCCAAATAGACGAGCCGTGCCAATGGCTATGTCAGAGTAGCCCGAAAAATCACCATAAATCTGGAATGCAAACAGCACAGCACCTAGTGCCAGCACCGATCCCGGATAACTCTCGGGCGACTCAAAAATCTGGTTAACAAGCACAGCACAATTATCTGCAATGACCATCTTCTTGAACAACCCCCAAAGAATTTGCCTCAGACCATCAGACGCATGATCATAGCTGAACACGCGTTGCCTCATGAATTGCGGGACTAAGTGGCTCGCCCTCTCAATAGGTCCAGCCACCAGTTGAGGGAAAAAACTGACGTATGCAAAAAATGCCACAGGGTCTCTTACTGGCTGCATCTTAGCCCGGTATACGTCGATCGAGTAACTCAGTGTCTGAAATGTATAAAAGCTAATTCCAACAGGGAGTATCCATGACAATGTCACAACATCGGGCCTCTGACCAAAAAAAGTCATCGTATCCGCAAAACTTTCCGCAAAGAAATTATAGTATTTAAAAATGCCCAACAACCCTAAATTAACCAACAAACTCAGCCCTAGTAACACTTTTTTGCTGCCGGATGCTTCGCCTCTAATCCTCCCCAACCACAAACCCACAATATAATCCACTAACGAGCTGGCAAAAATAAGAAACAAAAACCTCCAATCCCACCAACCATAGAAGACATAGCTTGCAATAACTAGGAAACCATTTTGGGCTTTCCTCATTCGCCCCAATACAAACCAGTAAATCAGAAATACCAACGGCAAGAAGATGGCGAATTCCAGAGAATTGAATATCATTTCGTAATTTTGTGTTAATCTTCTCCTACGCTGCCAAACCCTGCACAATCCAGCCCGCTTTGATCAATCTTAAAAATTACAATAGCTTGAATTTCATCTCCCCTCCGCCTTGTATTTCATCGCTCGATAGAGTAGACACCTGTCTGAGCATGCAGCTATATTCGCCCAAAAGTGTTAGCCCCAAGGAATACTCTAGGATCCTTGATTCTGGGGAGGCTGGCCCGACGAAACATGGATATCCGGCAGTCATCTTCCACGCGAATGACACCGTTACCAAGTTATGGGCAAAAAAAACCGGTTGGTTATCATCTTCTCGCTGGCGACCATACTCGACGCGTTTTATTAAAAATGCTGAACTGCTTAAACAAGAAGGTATTCACACACCTGAAATCATCTCACACATGAGAATAGCCAGAAGTCATGTGTACCTGGTTCAATACCACTCCCTACCCGGCAAGAGTATCCGTGAGCTACTTGAGCATCATCCGGAACAAGTCGATATATCGTCCTTGGCTCAATATTTTTATGATCTGCACGAAAAAGGCATTATCTTTCGCGCCATTCATTTTGGAAATGTCATACAAATATCTACCGGCAAATACGGACTAATCGATTTCACGGATGTTAGTTTCCTTAAATATCCAGTGCCACTGACCCGACGTGCCGCAAACATTGCGACCCCACTAAGATATCCTGAGGATGTAAAATGTTTAAAAGAATCAAACCTCCCAGATTTCCTCGAAGCCTATTTAGAAATCCTTCGGAAGAACATTGGTGACTTTGACGAAAACGCATTCACGAAGACCATTGAAGATCGCATTCGCAAGAGGTCCTAAGTTAACATTACTGTATCATGGCTCACATCAACATCATCGCACGAACAAACGGCGTAGGCTTGGACCGTGACGTAGACCTTGTGCACCGATGCCTGACAAATGCAGGGCATGACGTGACGGTCTCCCACTGCCGTAGCATCTCACCACTTCGAGCATGGTTTCCATGCAAGCCCACATTCGATGCCAACATTTTTCTCGAACGCATTTTTCCCCGCTGGCTAGGCTCGGCAAAAAAGAATTTCATCATCCCGAACCAAGAACGATTTCCCGAACGGCACATCGATCGGCTAAAAAAGATCGATAACATCCTATGTAAAAGCCGTCACGCAGAGGAGATTTTCTCCAAATACGGTGACACAAAATACATCGGGTTCACCTCGGAAGACATGCTCGACGAATCTGTACAAAAAGACTATCAGTCGTTCTTTCACCTCGCGGGGAGAAGCACACTCAAGGGCACCGAGACGATTCTCAAACTCTGGGGAAACCACCCGGAATGGCCCGATCTCACCATCGTCCAGTGTAAGGAAAATGCTCCGGAAAACGTCCCGGAAAACGTCAGACTGATCACCGACTACATCCCGCACGAGGAAATCCAAACACTCCTCAACAGCCATGGCATTCACCTCTGCACCTCGCTATCCGAAGGATGGGGGCACTATATCGTCGAAGCGATGAGTTGTAGGGCTGTCGTAGTAACTACCGATGCCCCACCCATGAATGAACTCATCAGCCCGGCAGCAGGTATTCCCGTTCCCTACAAAAAACTGGAACCACGCCACATGGGCACTAATTTTTTCATCAACCCCGATAAACTTGAGAAAAACATTATCCGCCTTCTCCAAATGCCACCCTCACAGAAAGAAGAATATGGCACAATAGCCCGTAATTGGTTCAACCAAAATGACTCTAGTTTCAATCAAAAACTCGTGGCAACACTGCAACAAATCCTCTGATTATTGAAGCCAGTGAAATCATATAACATCTCAAGCACCGAGCTCATTCTCGGAAACTCAAACCCCCGCTTCTCTGGGGTGACTTCTACGATGCTGCAAGTCCTGCGTCACCAAAAGGACATGATCAACGTTGTGGTCATGGGTAAACACCATTTACCCGAGGATGTCCAAAAGGTAACGTTCATGGAGGTGGTTAAACATCTTCGCAAAGCTCATCCCGACGGCAAAACGCGCGTATTTCACGCACGCAGAAACAATGAAGTCTTACAAGCTCTCGCGCTCAAAAAAATCTTTGGGGTCAAAATCAAAATCGCTTTCACATCTACTGCACAGCGTGATCATAGCTGGATCACACGCTGGTTGATCCGTCAATCAGACGCTGTCATCAGCACCGGTGCGGCCGCAGCATCCTACATCCAGGAAGGTGCAGACATTATCATTCCCCATGGAATTGATCTCGACCGCTACCAGCCAGCAGATGACAAGCAAGCACTATGGCAAGAACTTGGTTTTCCGGGGAAATTTGGCATTGGCATCTTTGGCCGTGTCCGACACCAGAAAGGGGTCGATATTCTCATACGCGCTGCCATACCAGCGTTAAAAAAGAACCCTGATTTCACGGTAATTATTTGCGGCGAAACCACACCCGATCAGAAAAGATTCGAAGAAGAACTGAAGGAACTCATTGATGCTGAAGGAATGACCGAACGATTCGTTTTTTTGGGCAAACAGCCCTTTGATGCCCTTCCCCGCTTATTTCGCGCAATGCATCTCGTCACTGCACTCAGTCGAAACGAGGGCTTTGGCCTGACTATCCTTGAGGCAATGGCGAGCGGCACTGCAGTACTAGCATCAGAGGCAGGTGCTTGGAAAGACATCATTAGAGAAGGAAAAGATGGCTCGATAGTGCCCTGCGGCGACATTGATGCCACAGCGAGGAAATTGAACAACATGTTAGCTTCCATCGACATCCTAACCACAATGGGAATCAATGGACGTCTACGTGTCGAAGAGCAGTACACCCTCGAGGGCGAAGCGATGAAACTTTGCGGGTTTTTCCGCCAACTTTAGTAACCCGGCCTACGCTTTCCCTTTTGCTTACGATACAACAGCACTTTGTCTGCTAAATCTCTCAACTCACAGCTATTTGGATCAAATCCTGTGTAGACAGATAAAAAGTGGAGCCGCTCTTGATCAGAACACCGCTTATGAGCAAGGTGGTCCAACGTCGCAATATCTTTGATCACTCCGTGTTTTCGGCGCATAAATCGGCTCCAGTCAACATATCCATTCGGGCAATCAATCCAAAAAACTTCAACTTTTTTTTGCCCTTGCTCTTCCACTCGACGCACCAAAATATTGCGCCATTTTAAGTCCGTATGATAAAAATACTCATCATGAATTTTCCTTAGATTTTTTGCGATCGACTCAACAATCTGTATGCGCAAGTCATCTTTTACAGATTGGCTCTCATTACTTGCATCAAGCTTATCCATAAATACATCAAGTTGCTCACTGCCCGTCACTTCCCTAGTCACAAGGATGCAGTTTGTTAGAAGACCCCATGCTGTCCTCACCTCACCCTGCGCAATGGGTTCACATGCAGGGATACCAAGCTTATCGAAAAATTGCAGATTTCTCTTCTCTGCCTTCGATCGCGCAGACTTAAAAAAACGCGAGAGCGCCCGCCTGAAGTTACCATATCCGTAGAGTTTAAAGTAAACTTTCACTTTATCGCCATCCTGCGCTACAAGTTCTCTGCACACAAATTGCGACCGCTGGCGTTGCTCTCTCTCTAAAGGAAAACCAAAGTATTCAGCAGTGCTTTCCAATGGCCTCGATACATCAACAAAGTGGAAAAACTTTTTATAGTTAGGTTCGATATGAAATGCGCTTCGCATGGACAATTCATAGTATACAACCACATATTTGACCACTAACAACTCAGCAAATTCGCTTTACCCACTAATTTTCAATACACTTGTTAAAATATGATAGGTAAATTACAATCCCCACAATCTATCGCCTTGTAGCACAAAAAATTATAGTATACGGCACAGTCAATCACATGCCCGCACTCACATCCATCGCCCTATGGCTCTGTTTCCTCATCAGTCTGTCTTCCTGTACACAGACACCATCAATTGATTCCGAAGGTAACGTGACAGTAAAAAATCCCAGCAAAATAATGCAGAATTACGGGACACGCCAATTTAATTATCTTAAAAACATCAAAAAAATAAGTACCGATCCAAGTTTAAACAAGCGCGTCATCCGTGTAGCTAGTAAACTTCAATCGGTCATCGATTTACCGGAGGCAAAATGGGAATTTGTGATATTTGAAGACAATTCGTTAAATGCATTCTGCCTGCCGGGAGGAAAAGTAGGAATTAACACAGGATTATTTCGAATTATAGGAAATGATGATGCCCTCCTCGCCGCAGCTTTGGGTCACGAAATTTCACACGCCACTGCCAATCACGCCCAACAACGAATACATCGTATGCTCAGATTAGTAATCAGTAGTGCCATTATCTGGAGGGTTCTAGATCACAATGATATCGACAATACGGGGGAAATCATCAGCGCCTTCTCATTGGGGGCATATGTTTTTAACACGCTACCATTCTATCGTATGCAAGAATATGAAAGTGATAAAATGGGAGCCCTCTTCATGGCAAAAGCTGGATACGACCCCAGAAAATCTATTCTTTTGTGGAAGCTACTAAAAAGCCGGCACTTCAATGATGGTGATAAAAAACCTGAATTCCTCCGAACCCATCCGCATGACGTAAAGCGGATCAAAGCTCTGGAAGATTTCATGCCTTCTGCCGTGCAGCACTACCACGAAGCAAAAAATTCAAACCACAAGCGCCATCAACAATAATGATATAGAAGCCGGTTTGACTCAGTATATTTATACGATTACAATCAACTTATGAAATATTCGTACAACCTTAAAGCTCCCGCCTATATTATGATAGCGGCGGTAACAATGCTCGTCAGTCAACAACAGATTTTTTCCCAAAGATTAATGGATCAGAAAATAAATACCACACTTCCCGCCGTACCCGAAGGTCACGATATCGCAACAGTAGCCGCTGGATGCTACTGGTGTGTAGAAGCCGTTTACGAACGCATCTCAGGGGTTCATTCAGTTACTTCTGGCTTCACTGGCGGACATGTTAAAAACCCAACCTATGAAGCTGTTTGCGCAGAAACTACCGGACACACCGAAGCAGTCAGGATCGTTTACGATCCAAAGAAAATATCTTATGAAAATCTGCTCAGTTGGTTCTGGAGGCTACACGACCCCACAACATTGAACCGCCAAGGCGCCGATGTAGGCACACAATATCGTTCTGGTATTTACTACCACAATGAAGCACAAAAAAAGGCCGCGATAGCATCACGCACTGAAGCACAAAAAAACTTCCCTGTCCCCATTGTTACCGAAATCTTCGAGGTCAGTGCATTTTACCCTGCAAAAGTCTCGCATCAGGATTACTACCGTATTAACGGACAAAAAGATGGTTACTGCCGGATGGTTGTTGCACCAAAGCTCAAAAAACTGAAGCTGGAAAAGTGATCTGCCGCAGCACACACTTATAAAAGCATTTGCGCATGGTTTAAGCTCCACAATATGGGTTAACACGCAGATCTTGTTGCCGTGTTACGGCTCAATTATCGCCCCACTGATTGACCGCAACATCATCGGTCAATAATTCGCACCAGATAAGCTTTTCCCCCTCGAAAATAAATTTTCCGAGAAATTTTCTCCCATTCAACATGTGGGGAAGCCAATGCTGGTCGTCCTGCCACATCCTCTCCCATGGAATATTTTTGAGTGGTGTCCACAGCGGAATCGCCTCCTCGGTAGCAGTTGGTTCGCCCTCGTATTCACTGGCAGTGTAAACGTGACAATGAATATCCGGGATATCAGACATGCTAAACCATAGCTCACCCATTTTGATTGGGCTCATTGGAGTGATATGCAGTTCTTCTTGGCATTCCCTGACCACACATTCAGCGGGCGTTTCTCCCGGATCTATTTTTCCACCCGGTCCATTAATCTTACCTTTCCCGATGCCTCGTAACTTTTCAATGAGTAGTATCTGATCATTCTGAACCACAAACATCAAAGTGGCGGGCATCTCACCTTGCCATGTTGTCCAATTCACGCTGCAATCGCTCATGCAAAGATTCTTAGTTGGTGATCGGGTGCGTGGAAAGAGAAATTGAAAAAAGGAAAGGACATCGCAGTCATCGGGGGAGGCCCCTCTGGCTTAATGGCTGCTGAAACGGCACTCGCTCACGGTGCACGTGTCACGCTCTATGATTCAATGCCCTCAGTCGGCAGAAAATTTTTGGTCGCCGGCAAAAGCGGACTCAATCTCACTTTTGACGAGCCGCTCGAGCTATTTCTTAAGCGATACAGCGGCCCAAAATTCCCAACGGAACACTGGAGAAAAATAATTACTGCTTTTGACAACAACGCCCTTAGATCATGGTCTAAAAGCCTGGGGATCGAGACTTTTACAGCAAGCAGTGGTAAGGTCTTCCCCCAACCAGTGAATGGAACTATTCGTGCCGCGCCATTGCTTCGCCGTTGGATAGAACGGCTCAGGAAACAAAATCTAATATTTAAAACACGCCATCGTTGGCAAGGATTCAAGGCAGATGGCTCCGCTATTTTTGAGTATGAACACAAGCATCATACCGTAAAACACGATGCCACCATTCTTGCTCTGGGGGGCGGCTCGTGGCCACATACTGGCTCCGACTCAAACTGGATACAATACCTCGAACAATGCGGGGTCTGTGTCGAGCCGCTCTCGCCAGCAAACTGTGGCTGGGAAACCCACTGGCCAGAACCCATCATCAGAGAGGCTGAGGGTATGCCTGTCAAAAATATTACTCTTAGTGCCAACACAGACAACTGCAACGGTGAACTTGTCATCACTCGCTACGGACTAGAAGGTGGCCCCATCTACCGACTTGGCCCCAGTCTCCGTGCAATGGAGTCTCCCGAGGTCATGATTGATTTCAAACCTAATGTTTCTCACGCTGAACTCTTAAAACGTATGGGTAAAGTTCACAGAAATTTTATCCGTGAGGCAAGGCGGCGATGGAAACTTGATCCTGCAACCTGCTCGTTGCTCAAACATATGCCTGACAGAGGCCCGTGGAAATCTGTCGAACAACTGGCACACGAAGTGAAAAACTGCCGAATCCCTCTCACCAAGCCGCGCCCGATAGCAGAAGCAATTTCCTCGGCTGGCGGCATTTGTTGGAACGAAATCGATAACACCCTCATGCTTAAGAACCTACCCAGTATTTATGCCACTGGTGAAATGCTCAACTGGGAAGCCCCAACAGGCGGCTATCTCATGCAAGGTTGCTTCGCCACTGGCCACTGGGCTGGCACTACTGCAACCAACTGTTAGCAATCAAGATTAACTGGTAACCTAATCATGAAACATGTCCTCTGCCCAGGTTGGGAAGTTGCCGTAATTTCACCACCATGTGCCTCAACAGCTCGCTTAACGATTGATAGCCCTAAGCCGGTCCCTTTGATTTCACTCTTTATCTGGTCTTTCTCCACACGATAAAAACGTTTAAATATATACGGCAAATCACCGGATGGAATACCTACACCGTTGTCACTCACTGAAATATTGATTTCACCATCCACAGCTTTAGCTTCAATTTTAATCTCCAGTCCATTAGCAGGGTTTTGTTTAAGGGCATTCTCAACCAGATTAAATAGAATTTGTGTCCAATAAAAGCGATCTGCATTCAAGGTGAGATCATCAGGTATGATAATTTTAGAAATAACAGCGCCCTGCTTTTCAATCATTAATTCAAGCCGATCGACCACATCCTGAATACAATCCATAACCAAAAAATCGTCACGATTGAGTGCTATCGACTCCCCCGATTCCATTTTAGAAATGACCAACATATCTTCAACCAGACGCGCAATACGTTGCCCATGCTTCCTCATCGTCCCCAGAAACTTTGTTGCCAGCGCATGATCTTCAATCAAACCATCATCTAACAGATTCTCTAGATACCCATTGATAATTGACATTGGAGTACGCAATTCATGTGACGCGTTGGCCACAAAGTCTCTCCTTACTTGGTCAGACAGATACTCGGTTGTCATATCTCTGATCACTACCCGAGTTAGCTCCTCATTACCCACCGTTTTCAAGGGGGCGGCATCGATTACCCAAGCACTAATTCCTTGGTTCGATGCTGCGCCCAGCGGGCTAAAAGTTGAATGCAAAACAACACGCTCTTGCATTGGCTTTCCAGTACGAATGCACTTCATGATGGCGACAGACAATTGGTCATCTATAAATGCCTCCATTAGACTTCGACCGCTCAGCTTTCTACCTTTAACCAGCTTTCTTGCTGCTGCATTGGCAAATACAATTTGGCTAATTTCATTAACTAGCAGAAATGCATCACCCAAAGCATCAAGAAGCTGATCTCTCTCCATGAGTGCTTCCCTTCTAACCTCACGGTTACGCTTTTTCTGTTTTTGGATAAGCAACTTCTGTGCGCGATGCTGCCTAATCATGGCGTAACCAAGAATAGCGATAACAAGCACCAGCAAAGATTCGTTTATCACAAGTTGAAGAATAATTTACGTTAAGCCACAATTAACAATTGTCTACAGGGGTCTATTTTACGATGGCAGTTTCACTTGGTAACCCACGCCACGCACAGTTTCCACTATACCAGCATGCAACCCCAATTTTTTTCGCAATCTCTTCATATGCGTATCCAAGGTTCGGCTGTGCACCTCACCACTGTAACCCATAACATCCATTAATAGCATATACCGATCCTGCGCTACATTCTGACGCTCGCATAGATACAGCAACAGCTTAAATTCCGTCGATGTTAAATCTAATTGCTGACCATCGAGAAAAAACTGTAACGAATTTTTAACAAACCGAAATGGACCGCAGACGACGTCGTTACCGCTGACTTTGGGTGCAGAGCGTCTAAGCAAATTTTCAATTCGTAAGACGAGTTCCTTTGGGCTGAATGGCTTGGTCATATAGTCCTCCGCTCCCATCTCCAATCCTTGAATTCTGTCTTCCGTCTGTCCACGTGCAGTCAGCATAATGATAGGTATTGCCCTTGTATGGTTGCATTTTCTCAGCTCTTTAAAAACACGAAACCCATCAAGTCCTGGCATCATCACATCAAGCACAACCAGATCTGGCTTGATTTCTTTTGCCTTTGCCAGCCCCTGAATACCATCGTGTGCCAACTCAACGTCGAATTTATTACGTCTCAAATTAAACGCAATAAGCTCAGCAATGTCTTCATCATCTTCGACTACTAGAATGGTATACATATAAGTTGTTACAGTAGACACATAGTTACACTTACTTGCATGGAAAGTCACCCACATTCATTGTGACAATAAAAACACAATCCGCCTCGATATGTGTCACTTTTGTAACGATATGTTTTTTGCCTAACACCAGTGGTCATGCGAAACAATAACCCGTCGTGAGCAACAAGCCACTCCGTCCCTAACAACTAAAAAATAAATAATATGAAATTAATCCAATCCACTTCATCCGTTATCGCCAGCCTTGCGTTTTGCACAGCTATACAGGCACAGACCAAGTTAGTCATTAAAGGTTCCGACACACTCGGCGCCAAAATGGTTCCCCAACTCGCGGAAGCATACAAATCTGCTGGAAACAACGTAAGCTTTGAAATTGCTGCGGAGGGTTCATCGACATGTTTTACTTCTCTTCTGTCTGGCACTGCCGACTTCGGTATGTCTTCACGCGGCATCAAGGCAAGCGAGAAAAATAAGTTCGCCAGCTCGGGAAAAGAAGTAGTCGAGCACGTTGCAGGCGTTGATATGATCGCTACGATCGTTAACGAGGCCAACGGCGTAAAAAAGCTCACCAAAGAGCAGGTCGCTGGTATTTTCACTGGCACTATCACTGACTGGTCAGAGGTTGGCGGTAAGGCAGGCACCATCAATGTCTACACCCGCAACACTTCTTCCGGAACCTACAAGACGTTCCAGAAGCTTGCCATGGACAAGAAGGACTATGGTAAGAATAGCCAGAAGATGGCAGGAAACGAGCAGATCGCCCAGGAAGTCGCCAAGGACACCAACGGCATCGGCTACGTTGGACTCGCCTACGTCAAAAAAGACGGCATCGCATCAGTCGCAGTCAATGGTGTGCTCCCCGCTCCGGAGAACTCCAAGGAGTATGCGCTCTCCCGTAACCTCTACTACTACACCGTAGGTCAGCCATCCGGTGAAGCAGCCAAGTTCATCAAGTGGTCAACCACTTCAAGTGATGCTGGTAAGATTATTGAGAAGGTAGGATTCATAGCACCTCCTAAGAAGTAATTCACTCCGGTAATAAATTAACAATGGCACCGCTGACCACCTGGTTGTGCGGTGCCATTTTCCTGTTTTATCGTACATGAAAAAAAAGAAGTCGCAGCACAACCCCTTCTATGCAGGGTCTGGATTCCGTATCCTTGGCATCGGAAAACAGGAGGCTATTAAATACTTTTTTGGCGGCAACGCGACCATCGCCATCATCGTGATCGGTCTGATCATCGGCTTTCTTATCTATCACTCGGCGAATTTTTTTCCTCAATACCGCAGTAGCCTCGAACTCTATCGTAAATCCGGACAAGAGTTTGTCGATTACTCCGCCGAACAACTTGCTGCACAGGAACAGCTCAAATCCCTCAGCACTCACGCTCGTGCCTATGAAATTCAAGAACGACTGGGGGCTCTATACAATGTGGCATCCGTTCACAGTGACTTAAAAGCGCAGGCGCTGAAAACAATATCATCCGAACGTAAGCATTACAAACGTGCTAAATCTCGGTACGATAATCTAAAGTCGGAGGAAAACCCAAACACCGACGATCTCAAATCAGCTCAGAAATATTACGAAAAAGTGCGTGAGGCTCTCAAAGCAGCTGCGCAAACTGCCGTCGATGATCTTGATTACGGGGATCTCTCAAACCGCCTCTGGGCAACTAACGAAAAATACCTGGCCTCAATCCGTAACTCCATTGTAGAAAATCTCCTTAGCGGAGAAAAAACAGCTTTCCTCCAAGAAATTGAAGCCGAGGAAAAACGCATGACCGAGCAGGTTGATTCAATCGAATTTATCAGCAATTTAATCAAAGCGAATCAAGGATTCTCTGAGGCAATACCGCCACTTAAAGGTTATGTAACCGGTCTGCGCGAAATCGCCAGTCAGAATAAGGCTCAGGCAGTCAACTATGTCACTGCGAAGGCTCGCAAAGATGCGCTTGAAGACAAGCTGGCAATCACTACCAATGTGGAAGACCAAAAGCGCACTCGGCTTGAAATGAAGCGCATCCTTGATGTCGAACCCGATTACGCCAAGCTCAACAAACCACTTTATAATTCTCTCGATAAGCATCAGGAGATAACCACCGCAGTAACAGAAAAAAACAAAGTCGCTTTCGCTTTGTTACCAGTTGCAAGTAAGTTTCAGTCAAAAATCTCTCGTCGTAAGATCGATGAGATACAAAAAATCCAGGAAACCATCGGAAAGCTTTTCAGTGCTAAACGCAAACAGATGGAGTCATGGGACCACTCAACCTCTTATCCACTTAGCCAAGCGGTTATTGGATTCTTTTTCGGTACAAAATGGATCACCAATTCCTCGTGGCAGGATATCTATGGCATTGTGCCACTTCTTGCCGGCTCAGTCGCATGTGCGATCATCGCGATCCTCATCGCCATACCCTTCTCCGTAGGTGGTGCTATCTATGTTAACCGCCTTTCCACATCCACCGAGCAACACATCATCAAGCCGTTCATTGAGTTCATCGGTGCTATCCCCTCAATCGTTCTGGCATTCTTCGGGGTGGTGGTGCTCGGCACACTCATCCAGGAATACTCACAGTCGCCATGGTTGTCGTGGATTCCCGGGTTCCCTGTGGAAGGTCGCCTAACCATTATGAATGCAGGACTCCTACTGGCACTGATGTCTGTCCCCACGATATTTACACTCTGTGAAGACGCACTCAATAACGTCCCTAAAGCCTACAAGGAAGCATCCCTCGCACTCGGTGCCACCAAACTACAAACCGTCACCAAAGTCATACTGCCAAGCTGCGGATCCGGAATCATCGCCGCTATCCTGTTAGGATTTGGTCGCATCATCGGCGAAACCATGGTCGTTCTGTTAGTCATGGGTGGTCGTATCGCCATTCCGCAGTCATTTACTGACCCCGCCCACTCAATGACCGGCATCCTCGCACAGGAAATCGGCGAGGTCGACGAAGGTTCACTTCACTGGGGCGCCTTGTTCATGGTCGGGCTCGTCTTATTCGTCATCGCACTGAGCTTAAATTATATTTCTCAACGCATCCTGAAAAAATTCACCCAACATGGCTAAGCACAAATCTAGCAACAACCCGTTCTGCAAAAAACAGCGCGGCACACCAGTCAGCGAAATTTTTCAATACGGATTCTTTTCGTTTGCGACGTATTGTATCCTACTCTGTGCACTGGTGATTTTTGGAAAAATCATCATTGAAGGCGCTCCCGTCATTTGGCGAAAAGGTACAGATTTCATTACCCAAAAACCCCAGACACTTGCGGTGGTTGAGGCCGTGGAGGCCGATGGGATTGAAATCCCCACTAAGAATTTTGACAATATCCTGAGCAGTAATGACGACGATGCCTTACCACTGAAGAATGTCGAAGAATTCAAAAAGTCATTTCCTTACAAGCGTTTCTCGCTTTTGCCGGGGTCAATCATCGGTGAGGGATACCTTAAAAACATCGAACAACAGAACGAGAATTTCTTTCTAATCTACACCGAGCGCGACACAAAAAGCTCGGCTGGCTTCAGCGTTGCCTCTGATAAAGAGATCACCCTAATGACCAACCAATTTGAAAAGTTGAAGTCATTCGTTCCGGAGCTTATCCCTGCTGGGGTCACCACGCGGGAGGTAACGCTCAGTGATTACAAGGTCACCATCGCCAAGGGGGATTATGCCCTAAGTAAAACTGCCCACGACGCACTAGCTCCGACGGATCTGATTTTCCAGATGCGCCAAGGGTTTCCCGATGACGAGCCTGATAAAATCTGCCAATCCATCATACCGAACACCCAGACCATCACGGTAGATGCCAACACCTATTTCGCTGCCTTCGACGAAGATGAAAATGGGACACTGCCAATTCAATCACAAAAAGATCTTCCTAAAACAACCACATTCCATCAGTTCACCTTAGCAAAAGGAGTATACTCCGCTCCTCTATCAGCTATCGCTATCCTCGCGAACCAAGGAATCACCACGCAGCACAATCTCGTGCGAGGTTCAATCGTCGTAAACCTCGATGAGGCCGCAGATATCATGCTTTCTATGAGTGACTATGAACAACTCATTGCCGCCAACCCTGGCATCAAACTTGAGGACGTGACAGATTTCGAACAAAAGGTCGATTATACACGGTTCACTCTGGCGAAGGATGCGGAGATCAGAATAGACACTGAGGATCTGGACGCGATAACTCGCGCCAATGAGGAAAGCGGTAAGTTTAAAACCAACTCAGAAAACACCCACTCGTATTCTGGTGGTGGTATTTTAGGACCTATTGTCGGCACTGGATTACTCGTTATCATTTGCATGGTCGTGGCTCTTTTCACGGGGATTGGCGCAGCAACCTTCCTGAACGAATATGCCCGAAAAGGCGCATTCACAAAATCGCTTCGTCTGGCAATGCTCAACCTTGCTGGTGTGCCCTCAATTGTGTTTGGCTT
>Ga0222717_10001625_pt1 | contig 18163 bp, 35 predicted proteins | sample C33_18DmetaG_FD_165053 | JGI IMG/M metagenome (GOLD analysis project Ga0222717, IMG submission 165053) | Estuarine water microbial communities from San Francisco Bay, California, United States - C33_18D | ecosystem: Environmental > Aquatic > Marine > Unclassified | place: USA: California...
CTGCCATGAAGTCGTGCCTCCAAAGGTTCGGAACTGGACTTCCTTACCAGCAATTTTAATGTATATGTCTTGAGACTTAAAGAAGTCACCAGTCTTACCATATGACCACGTTCCAAAGGTGTATTCGCTAACCGGTGATCCTGTGGCGTTGTATTGTTGATAGTTCGCGTTTGGTGATGTGACCTTCTTTAAAGATATGCCAAGCAACTTACCTTCTTTTGCCAACGCTTCTACTTTATGATTTATCTCTCCCCAGTTTGAAACGGATTCTTTGAGTGGGTCGCCGGTGGTTGGAAATGTTGATGCCCAAATATCTCCAGGATTCCATTTATCGTGAGAGAACGATCCAGGTGCTTGCGGTGTTTCAGATTTTTTGTCAATCTTATGACAAGCAGTCTTAGCAGCATAGACTCTGTCCATGAATTTAGATCCACGGTGGAAGTAAACTGGCGAGATCATCTTTCTGCCGTACTCGTCAAACAACTTGTTGGCGGTTTTAATGTAGACGTCTGTTTCCAACCAATTCGCCGGACCATTCTTCAAACAACTCGCCAGACCTTCAGTTGTATCAGTGAATCTTTCTGCTTTCTTTAAATCTTCAGGACTAGCATGAGTGATTTTCTTGTTCGCTATGTTGAAGACATAAGCACAGTAAAAACACTGTAAAGACTCGGTGTACTTGGTATCGTCAGCACCGCCCCCGATCCACGACCACCACCAAACTCTGGATCTTTGAATACCTTGTTGTAACTAATTTCTTTTATGACTTTTTTGTTTATGGCGTCATAGTGAGTAAACTTTTTGGTCTTCGGGTCATATGATACACCCTTCACTTTAGCACCAAATTCAGTTTCGCCGAGTATGAAGTCTTTGTTGTCGTTGATTTTAAGTTCGAAGATCTTGTCTCTCGTTTCTCCGGCATATGGACCTGAACTGGCAATCTTTGCTCCCATGTCTCCTGATTTTAACGATGGCATGATTAATCCTTTATTCCAAAACGAATGCGTTTATACCAAACTCTCTCATGAGCATAGTATAAAAATGTCTTGGTGACAACTTCAATTCCGCCGATAGCAATTCCTAATTGTGCACTTCCAGTAACAAACCAACCAATAAGCATAGTGTCTAGAGTTCCTAAGAGTCTCCAACTAAGCGCTTTGGCGATGTGGCGAGTATGGGATATTTCGCTCATAGTATTATCCTCTGGGGCAAATAAGATCTATTTATAGGATAAACTATTTTTTACTTTTTCCTTACGTGTAACCCATCGAAAGAAAGTATGTAGATTGCTTTGTTCGTCTCGAGCGTGTGACCTTCAAAGGAGAGGACTTTTTCTCGTCCCTTCCCCTTCTGGGCGTCAAAGTATGCTTTCAACTGCGTGAGTGAACCCCATTTCTTTTCGGTGAAGTGTTTTTTCACTATGCCGCGCCAACGAAATCGGACCACAAGGAGACTGCTTCTTCTAAATCCGAAACAACGAACGAAACCCATGGATCTTGACCAGACCCTTCGCCGAGGATAGTGAACTCTTCGCACCTTTCTTTGATCTTCTTGATCACCGGTGCCTTCGACTTATTGCCCTTGAATATGACTGAGATGGTGTCACCGGAACCTTGCGATTCTAATTTGATGCTGCAGTACAGGTTGTCTATGGCGTTTGACTCAACTAAGAAAGACTTCTGACGAGACCAAGAATAACCCACATACTTCCGAACAACATCATATTCAGAGATGAACGCGTGTAATTCATTAAACATCTCTCGCTGATCGTTGAGGTATTGATCGAATAAACCAGTAAATCGTGACATAATAAAGCGACCCTCATGGTGCCCCGAGACTTTATTGTCTGTAGGGGAGTTTTGATTAATTAGATATGATTCAAGAAGAAGAGATTCCTCTTCAGTCAAGTGTTGCGCGATGATGGTCAGATGCTCGGGGTTGTAACCCTTTTCTGATACGTGATTCCAGCATCTGTCGTTGACGCCTTTCCCGATGTAATATATTTCACCGGTTGATGGGTCTTGATACTGATAGACATAATATCCCATCGGGCGAAAAAAATCTATAGGAGGTTTCTTCATCATATAACCATTCTATCTGAATTGAAAACAAAAGTCAAGCGCTGAATGCGTCGGCGCGTATAGTATAGCGGTCGGTTGTGTCGTGTATGATTTTATGCTTAACTTTAAAGGTCTGCGGTATAAATCCGTATGCCTTAAAAATATTAACCGCGTTCGCTATGTCTATTCCTTCTAAAATAGGTTCTTCTAGCAAACTTGCGCCTATTTCTTCAAAAAGTGTTTCTAGCTTCGCTAGGTCTGTTTCGGTTGAAACTTCTCTTGCCTCGGGGTTGACTTCTATGTGTAATAAGTCTGCTACCGGTATCGTTTCCTGTATACAAAAAACTAATGATTCTTGCTTTGAATTCATGCTGACTCCTCAATTTACAAGACCAATTATATCTTATAACAACAAGTATGACAACAACTTTCTGATATTGTTTTGGAATCAGAGACTACGGGATATAACTTTTTAGAATATAGTCAACGATGTCTTGAGTGTCTTGCGAAGTCTCATGCACAAAGTCGACAACACATCCTTTCTCTTCGCCGAATATTGTCTGTTTATCGCCAAAATGTTCGACGATGTTTTGACACTTGGTTTGAGTCGTTTTGATAAACTTCTCGGACTGATCAGATCCTCTTTGCTCGTATCTGCGTTTACGCTCGGCGTCTGATACTTTAAGGTGAATGATTGTCAGGTGCGGTTGACAACACTGGAAGAATGTCTTGTTGTTAAGACGATCACCTTCGCCAACAATGAACTCGTTAGGGCGAGTCGAAATCCAGTCGACTGCTCGAGGTGGTACTGCCATACTCAGACGGTCTGTACCGTCAAATGTTCCTTCACCGTCGTCCGAATACTTTCCTAATATACGGACGTGTCCAGATACATGTGTGTCAAGCAACTCGACGACACGCTCCTGCTCCCATCCATCGAACCGACTCATCAACTCTTTCATGACAGTCGACTTGCCGGTTCCTGGAACCCCAATGATGTAGAAGATTCTCATCGATTCAAACCTTTCTCGTGGCAAGTAATGCAGTGTTCTCTGTAATTTTCGGGAGCAGTCTTATTGAAATTTGTTCTCTGAGTTTTCTTTAGTTTCGAAACTGCTTTCTTAAAAAAGTTCGCCAGAGGTTGCCGTATGCCACAACAAATGCACCTCTTTGAGATTTGACTTGCGTGGATCTCTCCGAACAATGTCATAAAACCATCAGCGCTGTCGATTGCGCTGGTTCGCGTGACCTTCGGGATAAAATGATCTCTGGATGTATATGGATTTAATTTCATGCGAAAAATGCCTCTAGTGATTGCTCAACTTCTAATGCTTCTGGATGATATTTCTCTACCATATCTTTTCCTCCATTAGAATTCAAGTATTCAAACCACTCATCTGTATCCCACATGCTCGGCGAAACACCGTTCCAGTATGGACGCCACAGTTCGTGGTCTTCATTCTTGCGTCGGTCATCAACAAAGGCACGACGAAGGTGCTCGTACTCCCAAGAACCAAGCTTGTCCATATCCTCACGGAAGTAGAACACCAACGACATACGCAGTAGATCGTCGATGCCAGAGTCCGGTGCTTCAATTGGTGTATTGCCGTGGATGATTCGCATATTGTCGATCAACAATAGGTCTCCAGGTCTTACATTAATCGCCGCACGAACCTCTGGTGTTACAAGATATCCACCCTTCCAGTCTTTCTTGCCGTCGCTGATTACAGTTAGGTTCGAATAACCTTCATTGAGCGAACCAGCATCGCGGTGACACGCCATACGCGCATTGCGATCTTTAGTCGTTGTATTGACTGTTATCGTGGTGAATGTTGTATCCTCGCCGATCAAGAATTGATTGTCGAGTCTGTCCGCAAACTCTTTCTGCTTACCATAACGAAACGGCAGCAATTCGTTCATAACATTATCGAGTCGACGGGCGAATGGATAACACTTCTCGAACTTCTCGCGATGATGATCGGTGTATGCTGTTGCCCGACCATATGGAATGCGAGGATAACGACCATAGAAACCAGCAATGCCTGACCAAATAGCAGAAGCATAGTTGGTGGAAGAAATCATATTCTTGCGCACGTCTTTGGCGTATGTGGATGCCTCCTCAATCGACATACCTGCAAGCTTGTCCATCATCTTAGGGAAGAACTCTTTATATGTCCCGAATGCAGGTTCGACCTTGGTACGCAACCAAACACCACCGCGTATCTCATCTTCTGCCTTCTCGTGTTTCTTCTCAAAAGATTCAATGACGTCACCGCCGAATACATCAGAAGGTTGCTTCTGCTCATACCAACCCAGAACATCCTGCTGGAATCCTGTGACCCAGTCTCTATTGCCCTGAGTTTCCTCGCGTGGTCCTGCTGCCATGCCACGGTTGTTAGACTCAATCGCCGCGTCAAACAGACCTTCAAAGGCACCGTCTTGTTCATCTTGAGTGAAGACGCCCTTGCGGAACTTAAACGCCACGTTTGTCTCGTCTTCAACCGGCGTGTCATTAAACATTGCGTTGCCGGAAGGAAGATAGAAATCTGCGTCTTCATCGATTAGAATATCGTACGACTCTTCAGTTGCGAACTGACCCATAATCTTTTCTTGGGGTTCAACAAACTGGGCGACATACACGTCCTGCCCTTCGTCGCCTTTGTACTTTTTCCAAGAGCGACCATTAATTTCAATTAGTTCCATAAAATGCCTCTAAACCCATAGACTGATTGCGGGGATCAAAGTCCCCTGTTTCTAAGAATAACTCCATTCTACTCTTATTAATCGAATTTGTCAAGAAGTCATTCGGAAGTTTTTCGCGTCTAGCGTCCCACATTGGTTTCCAGTCGATACCTGCCCATTCGTCTCTTTCGACTTTCTTTATTTCTTCTGCTTGGCGGTCAAGGTAGTAACCGAGGTATCGACCGTCCCGTGTTCGAAATAACTTTTTAAAAGAACACAGTGCTGTTTCCATGGCGAAATAATCTGCATTCTCAGCAACGTGGGAGAACTTTTGTTTCACTTCAGCAAGTAACTCTCGCCCCTCAGACTCTAAGTAATCGATCTGCTCGGTCTGGAGTTTCTCGTTGATCCACTCTTCCTTTCCGACTGCATAGCACAACCCATTACGGTGTGACCTTGATCCACTATAGTCGTGCAACCACAGACTGTCCACGTCTACATCGATGTCGCAGCACTGCTTCAAAGTTTGAATGTAGAACCAAGACGAGTATCGTCCGAACTTATGCCACGAGTTAACAGTCTGCCAGAGCGAGTAGAAATCTTTGATAGGATCGCCGACAAAGTTCTCCGTGAGTGCTTCGCGCTGTGTGCGTTCTCCGACGAACTCCTTGTATGAAGCGAACTGACTTGGTAAATGACCTTTGTTCCATTTTGTGTCGGTCTGGTATCGAAGTCTCTTGTAGTTGGTATTATTCCATTCGGTTAGACGATCAATGCCCACCAGTTCCATATCAGGGAACTCGTTCCAAACGACATAAGAGGTTGGCCAATAATAGGTGGTGCCATATATCCACGACAACCAGAGTCTTTGCTCCGAGTTATACTCGAAGCGATCAAAGAAATAATTCGTCATGAACAGGGCAGAGTCGCAGTCTTCTATTTCCAGAGACTTACCAAACCAATCAACGAATGCTTCTTTTCGGTGTTCACGATAATCAATCAAAAGAATGATTCCAATGTGTTTTCATTATATAATGCGTCCCGCAACCAGTAGTCCCCGACATCCGAGATCGCCTGTTCTACCTTTGCCGTCTTCTTTGGACCGAACCCATGCGCCTCGAGAGCGTCTGCTTTCAATTGGTTAATTACCTTCGGGTCTGGTAACGCACAGTCTGCGTCCTTCAGCGCCAACTCTCGGAAGGTTAGTTGTTCGTGTAGATTAGGGAAAAGAGGCACATTGCAACGGAGAGACCCCGAAGGATCCACACCCCAGAAGAGTGTGCCGTTGCGCTTGTGCCAAGTAACGGAACTGGGTGTACACGACATCTTCAGTCGCTTCATGCCCTGCTTATATGCTTCGCTCATCACTTCCCAGTAGACTTTCGAAGCATAACCATTTCCCTCCATACCTTCGAGGGTTACGATCTCGTACAAGTTCGCATACTTACTCCGGTCGCTCAATGTAATGAATACAAGGGCAACTGGACCGTTATCCTCCAGAACAAACGGAGGATGCTTGTCGTAGTTTTTAAAACGAAACCAGAGATTGTGCGCGGACTTTAGAAACTTAGTGTTTGGACCTTCGGGTTGAGAATCTACTAGCGTCTCAACTTGATCCTTTGTATATCTACTCAACATTGCAAATCTTCCAAACTTTCATCATAATATTTCGGGTCGACGGTCAACCCACTATACATATCATACTTATAATGGATCATGGGATCACATCTGGAAACATCGGAACTGACACCGGCACGACTGAAGATATCTGCAGTAGAAGCGAAGATGTATCCGTTCTCCCTCTTTGACATCCACAGCGGTCTCTCGTGATTCCGAAACGCATGCAGTCGATCGTCTTCGAGTGCTACAACAGACATACTCCGGTCTTTGTAGACTTCTAGTGGATGATCTCCTGCTTCAATGCAACGAAGGATTAGTTCTGAATCGTTCAGTGTCTGCGTTTTGTATTCCCAGACGTCCGGATCCTGAGAGATCACCCCGTTGTGGGCGATTGAGACACCGTCTCCATGAAACGGTTGGTTGTACCGCAAGTCAGAGGTAGAGTACCGAATGTGCCCGATCATCTTCAACATACCATCAAACACAAAATCGCTGATGCTGTGTTCATCTAAGAACTCAGTGACAGGGATGGGTTTCTTGATTGTATCCAATCCGTTGCGACCGGCATATGTTACACCGGTCGCGTGCTTTCCTCGGACCATTGTTTCGCGGAAGATCTTTTCGACCAGAGAGATATCGGTCGAAGATATGTCAGTCAGGTAAACTCCAATTACACCGCACATATTAGTCGCACCGCGCACCACCGTAAAATAGTGTGTGGGTGTCGAAACGTTCCTTGGGCATGGGTTTAACTTCTATCTGCCCACGGGGTTTGCCGTCGTAGATTTTACCGTTAATGATCGCTCGTACGAGTCGGTCTGCCTGTTTGATATAGGCGACAATGGGGGTGGTTATGTCGTAATCCATAGCACGATCCAGTGCGACAAACGCCTCCTTTGAGGTTTTGAAAACCTCACTGACCTCGGGTGATCCAGGCTTCTGGTAATGCACCTCGAAATTCATTAACTCCTCCATATCCTTTTCGTACTGGAGGTGGTCTGCTATGATCTCACTACACAATTCGATAGGTACGTTTTTGATACGCTTATACCCTGATTCCTGAAGTATGATTCGACGGTAGTTAGCGGGGATTTCATCATAAGAAATAAACATAATATTAATCACTCTCAATAATTTAGAAAAGAATTATACCACAATCAGCGCTGGTTAGGCAACAACTGATTGCGGTAATATTACCGTTTCGACTTATGCTACCTCTGCCATCTCAAGCGCGAGGTTCATCGCTCGAACCTTTCGCTGTTGGTTGACGCCGAACCATGCAGACTGCAATCGTGTGTCGGCATTACGACCCAACTCGTGATCAGTGAGGTATGTCACGGCATTAAATGCTTGCCAGTAACTGCCCTCAGCGAAGTTCGCTCCAGGTTGAGACTCGAGTACATCGAATGCTGCTTTGGCGGTACGGGGGAGATCCTCATACTTAGTCACTTCACGACCCTTGGTCTTGCCGAACTCAAACACGTTGTTCATGTAAGTGACAAGATCGGTCTTACTGATACGCTTCGACGCTAAGAAGCGAGACGCGTCTTTGTAGACTTCAAACTTCTCGTGAGCGATACCCAACTGCTCTTTCACCATAGAAGGATCGAACGCACGGCGGTGGTTCAGCGCAACTTCGTTCTTCGAGGTCGCACTAAGTGACATAGTCAAAGTGTTGTTGCAGACTACACGGATGGGAGTGAAGCGAACATTCAACGACTTACCATACTGGTGAGGGTTAGAGAAAAGAAGGTATGAGTCAACACGGTCTTCACCAAGAACGTCGAACGACTCGTTGACCTTGGCGAGTGCCCAGACCATCTTGCCGTCATTCAGTGAACCGGCAGTGTGCATTTCCATGTCACCGGCAGAGCAGTACTCAGTGAAGAAGTCGAATGCCTCTGAGTTCTGAACGGGTTCCCATCCTTCGCCAACCATAGGCGCAAGAACCTTCTTGTCACTAGAACGAATCAGTGCTGAAGAACCTGTAGAGATCAGATCCTCGCCTTCCATTGCAGCGTATGTGGGGACTTTGTGCACTTCCCAATCGACACCTGCTTTACGCATCATCTGTCGGGGTGATAAATCAGCGGGAACTCGCTCGCCTAAACCGTGCCAAGGGACTTGTCCTGCATACGCCATTGTTTCTACTAAATGTGCCATAATATATTTTTCCTAGTCAGTTAATCAATCTTACAAGAGCAATTCTACTTACTTTTATTACAAATGTCAACAAAAAATACAAAATAAATCAAATTAATTACATTTCACGTAAAACGGTCGAAAGAAGCATGAACAAAGAGACCGCATTGAGGATGATCAACGCACGATCCCTCCAGATAACCGAGACCCACATCCAGAGGGCGCAACCGATAGTGCCTAGGATGAGGTCATACATTCGGTATTCAATCCCTGCGGAACGCATCGCCAGCGAGCAGATGATCAGTAGCGATGCCGCCCATTTGAGATACCAGTCGAAGTTATCTGGATACCACTCCCGATCAGGTTTCGTGCGACCCTGCGCACGAACCATTGGATCACCTTTACCTTTAGACATTTCGAATATTCTCCATTCTTACTTTCGCTGCCATCCACTGGTCGTACGTCTTGGGTTTACGCGGTTCGCCATAGGGTAGCTTGCGCGCCTTGAACTCAACCTTCAGGGCATCTGCTGCATCCTTTCCCATGAAGCGAGATGTCAACTTCATGATAGTTTTACGGAACGATCGACCGTGGTGTCCATACCCAACACAGTGCGCGAGTTCATGCAACACGGTGTATTCATTCATACCGGTACGCGTATCGAGAACAATCCTATTCTCTTCAATGTATGCAAACCCAGCATTGCCCTCGCCATTCCTTGCCGCTTTACCGGAAACCTTAACATTGGTTCCGCGAAGGATCGCGCCAATGTCCTTTCCCTTGCGCAACTCGTATGCTTCCAACCACAACGCGGTGTAAGTTTTAGACGTCGTCACCTTGTTGACATATTTCTGGACTTCTTCAATCGATTTGAATTTGATGCCATAACCATGCGTTTCGGACAACGCCCACTCTGCCTTATACGTCTTGAGACGCTCAGAGTCACGACCGTTTTGTAAACCTTTATCCTGCTTGTCGCTGTGTTTACGAAGATAATCGTTGTACTTGTCTTGGGGTGTGTTGTAATATGGTTGTTTGAAACTCATATCTTTATAGATGCCTGTTAGCATTTACTCTAAACTCCTGTGTACAATAAACCGTAACCCATCATAAAACCGAGCGCCATACCCATGGAGATCAGGATTACCCAAGCGACAAACTCAGATGACTCTATTTCTTTCTTGGGGCGAAGGTATTCCTTCTTAGAAAAATCTCTCATTGAACTCATCCCAAAAACTCCTTTCTACAAATTCCGTAGGCAACGACAGCATTCTTTGATGCCGCCCATGGTTGCTGCTCGATAAAAACGAGAACCTCGTCGAATGACATACCGAGGAACTCTGCCTCTTTTTTAAGAACTGAAATAGCACCTTTGATTTTCATTACGCTGCCTCCTCTACAAAGGGTTTCGCGATCAGGTAGACACCCATCGCACTAGGAACATCACAGAAGGCATACTCGCTGGTAAGCAGACGATACTTGGCATAGTAACTGGTCTTCTCCACAAACTCATCGGTCTCAGGGAAGTAGACCGCAACCTGTTCGCCGCGATCATCGATGACATTACCAAGGCGAGACTCATATCCCTCAAAAACCACCTCAACCGATCGACCTTTCAAATTTTCCATAACAGACACTCCTCATTTCAATATAGAGATTATACCGCAGGTTGTTATGAAAGTAAAGTGGTAAGTCCTTGATTTTATTAGAGTTTTTCAAGGACTGTAAGTTATTGATTTAACAGGAGTTTTTTTATAACTTTTTTTATTTTTTTTAAACTATTTTGGAATAAGCATAGAACTATTTTGTATAAGAAATGCCTCTTTCCTCTAAAATCAAGTAGTTGGCGAGATGAGCTTCGGCGATACTTTCTTTGGACTGTCCGTGATAAGCGACCGCAACCGAGTCTTGGATCATCATTTCATTAATACTACGTGTAGAATCCGTCTTCGGGTCATACGCGATGAACTCGCCTAGGATCCGCCCATATTTTCCTGCTTTATCTTTCTTGGTTCGGAGAACACATTTGTCCCCTATCCTCTCAGAGAGATAGGATGCGGCATACTTGCCATAAAACTTCTCTCTCAGATCTCGGGTTCGGGATTCCGGCGTGTCGATGCCATACAAACGAATGCGCTGGTTTTTCATCCAGACCCCGAACCCGAGATCGATATCAACGTCGACGGTATCACCATCAACGACCCTTACGATATTGCAACTATATTCAAACATTTATTCCCTCACGCTGCTATGGCGAAGTCTAGGATGTTAATTGGTCGATTCGGGTCGACCGGTATTACACAAAAGGGTTCGTGAATACCATCACTATTCTTCACAAACGCAGCAATTTCTTTCCTGCCGAGTTTACGGAACTTACGACGCGAAGGCGACCATGACTTCTTTGGTGCCTTGAACCATTGAATCTCAGAAGTACCCCTTCGAACGAAACCAAGCAAATCCGTCCCTTTAGTTATATAGGTGTGCATGGGATAGTCGGCGGAGATTTCTTCGCGCCACATGTAACGATAGGGGTCATTCATTGTTTAAGATTCCTCTTTGATAAAGACGCCGTCAACCATACGACCTTTTCGATCTTTAATATCATCATACGCTACTTGCATGCATTCTTCAAGCGTTAAACTGTTGCGCTCCGCAATATTAATTAAGACGACGATGATATCACCGATGTCGTCTCGAATATCGCGTTGCTTGCAAATATTATCTGACAACTCACCGCACTCTTGGATCAGTTTCATGAACTGGTCTTTATCGTTAGCGCCAGCGATCAGATTACGATCATAGTGCCATTGTACAATTTTATTTTCTAAACTTTCAACTGTCATACTTTCCTCCTTCATATTCTCCTGGAACTGACATGTACGCGATTATAAGGTGACACGCATCAACGATCTTTGGATCTGCGACATCAATATTGCTGTCGCTGAGAAAATCAAGCAAATATTCTCGCGTTATGCTTGTCGCTTGATCGTAGTCTAAATTAACTTGGAAATTTAATGACACTTTCCGCCTCCTTTTCTTCTTTTAAAAATTGAACGTGCTGATCAGAGAGTTCTGACATTTGCTTATAGAAATCCGCAGAACGCCTCGTGTCGGCAAGTTCCAATCGTAGTATAAAAATGTAACTGAACATTGCAAATGTCAGCAAGATCCAAACAATTATAAACCAGAGTGATGTTTCGTCAATCATCTGTTATCTCCTCATCGAGGCATGTTCAATCGCCTCTTCTTGATTAATGATGGGCACGGCATTAGACTTGTGCATCGTAGAGATGCCCTTGACTAAAGTGCCGGTGTACTTAGGCGACTCGACCTTGGCGCAATTATACGAAGCAGAGTCGCTCGAGACATACTGCGTTTCAATACCCCGATAAGAATATGAAGGTATAGTATTGACGCTCCGAACAGTGCTCGAGAACTTCTTGAACACTTCGCCCTTGGGTTTACTCTTCTTGATTTTACGACCATGCATGTCGTGTGACATCGAATAATACTTCATAGATTACATTCCCTCATAGATCCATTCGGCACAGTACTGAACTTTGTTTCTCTCGACACGAGATACACCATCTACTGTTTTTCTAATTTGCTGAACACGTTCTTTATATTCCACGCACTGACGCGACATCTCGCGATCCACCATGTCAGAAACAATCTTAGTCATAACCTGTGTGGCACCAACTAAGATCCCGATGATAATAGCATATCTCACTGAGAATACACCAAGCGATTCAGACAAACATCATTCGTGATTATGTCGACAGCGAAGTCTCCCTCGGCGTTGTAGTAATACAAATGCTCGTCATCTGGAAATAATCTGATCGCGTGCTCTGTTACGACATACTCAATCTCATCCGGCGGTATACTGACATCGATAATGGTGGACGAGAAGTCATCTTGGAATAACTGGCAAAGGAACAAGTATTTTTGCATATCAGTGAACCGTTAAAAGAGAATCTGTTAGCAACGACTCTAGAGTATACGCTTCTTGCTCGTCGAATTCAACACCCCGAACCAACTGTCGAGCATGAACCATCTCGTGTGCTAGGGTAAGTGCCTGTTCGCGCTCTGAAAGGTTGCTGTTGATTTGGATGGTGATGTCGTCGCACTCGTCACGGAAGCAGTAACCGCATGCCTCGTCTTCGACATCATCGATAAAGTCGATGTTAAGGAATGTATCCTCTTCAGCAATCATTATCGATGGATCGACCTCGTCGAAGAGAACGTCGTAAAGTGCAAAGGCGAACTCATCGATGCGCTTGTTAGGTGTGAAACTGTCAATTGAAATATACATAGTGTTATGCCTCCCAGCATATAGATTTTCGGAAACCGCCTAAATTAACGCCATTTGAACGCCAGCAGAAAGATTGACAATCTTCAGCATTTTCATCATGTTGCTGTTAAGGTAGCAAGCATTGTTTGGTTTACCCTTCAGGTCAACACAATTATCGATCATGTAGCAATCAGCATTCCTTCTTGGATCGGCAGTAGGCATATCGCGGTTGATGTACTTTACGGTGCCAGTCAAAGTACCGGCGCCAGATTCCCACCGGATCTTGTCGCCGACTTCAGCATAATCTGAACAATGCTTATATGAGTCTGCAGATACTCGACTAATACATAACGCAGAAGGATTGGGGTAAGACATACGACGAGTTTCTGCATCGGCACGGTTCATAAAAGGACCGGCAGTTCGCGTTTGGGTTTTAAGGGTAACTAGGAAATACACATGACTCATAATCTTTATCTCTTTATCAATTCAATAGGAGAATTATACAGTTATGTGAAGAAAAAGTAAAGCAGTAAGTTATTGATTTGACAGGGGTTTTTACGCCCCTGTAAGTTATTGATTTAACAGGATATTTATTTTAACTATTTTTAGTAAATAATTGTCCTTTTATGAGGGATACCCTTCGTACCATCGTTCGACAGTCTCGACACGAAACGACCGCCAGTTATCTTTATCCAAAGACCAGACGACTAAGTGTTCGCTGTTTTCTTGCTGATTCACTTCGGTTGTAGTTGATCCCATAACATCAGGGTTAAGTGTACAGGGCATAACTCGAAGTTCGTTAGATCCAACTTTGCGGAACTCGACGGTAGCGATGTTCTCTTTGATGCAGTTTAAAAACTCTTGTGTGTTCATTGTGTTGCCTCCTGAGCGTCCCCGCTCTTCAAATAATTCATTACGGATTCTGGGGTGGTAAATTCATAGGGATCATCTTCAGCGTTATGCGATAATCCTGCCTCACGAAGAAGAACCTCGATTGTCCCATCATTGATAACCATCGCATATCTCCACGAACGGAAACCAAATCCAAGGTTGTCTTTGTTGACAAGAAGTCCGACTGCTTTGGTGAATGTTCCAGACCCGTCCGGAATGACTTTGACATTCTCTAGGTTCTGACTCTTCGCCCATGCATTCATAACAAAGGAATCGTTGACAGACATACAATAGATCTCGTCAATGCCCATCGCACGGAACTCTGGTGCCATGCGTTCGAAGTTCGGTAGTTGATAGGTTGAACAAGTTGGAGTGAATGCTCCAGGAAGTGAAAACAAGATCACTCGCTTTCCGGCGAAGTAATCTGCGGTTGTCATATCTTGCCAACGATATGGGTTATCTCCTTCGATAGAATCGTCCCGCACTCGCGTACGGAACGTCACATCAGGAAGAGTTCGACCCTTAGAGAAAACGATCTTTGGTTGTGGGTTGAAATTCATAAATTACCTCAATAATAAAATTGGTCGGAGATGTAGGATTCGAACCTACGACCCTTCGCTCCCAAAGCGAATGCGCTACCAGACTGCGCCAATCTCCGCAATCTCTGTTACTGACTGCCGCCAGAAACAAAACCGTTGATGCTCTTCGCCCTTTCCATGATGGTTTCCATAGTAGGATACTCGGCGCGATCAGGCATAAGATTCGGATCAACAGGTTCGAGTCCATCAAGCATAAGTCGACGGAGCGAATCTGCTGCCCAGTATTCGTCAATAAGACTTTGACTCGCTGCTTGAAAAATTTGGAACCGAAGTTCATATGGTGTATGGTTAGACATAATTGTCTCCTTGTGTGTGTTGTGTGTAAGTAAATGAGCAGTTTTTCTCTTGCTCAGGAGACGGGCGTAACGACCAGCACGAGTTTAATGTCATCTCGGGACACCGCCCTCGGATTTCACCGAGACAGACCAGAGCGAGTTTAGCGTCCTCTCGCGACGTCTTTCACTGCCTTCTCTTGAACCAAACTCGGACATAGTATTTTCTCACAATTGCTACACAAAAGAAAATGCCCGTCATACCGAAAGAGATAGCAGTGGCACTCATACCAAGTGCCATAAAGATTGATAGGAATATCCAGTTAAGAAACAGGGTTAGTGGTGTTGCGATTACGGTGTCGCTCACTGACTCTTTGAGAGCCGCTCGGTCGATCTTCATCTTTAGTCTCAACATTTTTGCTAATTGAGTTCCAGATCTCGCTTCGGCGACTCATCTGTTGTCTTTGCATTTGCGTTCGTGTCATAAAATTCCTCCAAGGTGTTGTCTTTAGAATAACCATAGTTGGTTAGTAACAACTCACGTCTATTACTCTCATCCTTTCGATATACTCTACTCGAATGCATCGTGTAAGTCAAGTCCCAATCTAACTGATTCCACGATGAGAACATTTCTTTGAGTTTATCGTTTGAGTTGTATGTAATCATCGTCTGCCCTTCACATAACGATGCTGCGTCACGAAATTCATCGTGATCGAAGTTGTTGTGCATATTCCCGCCTTTGCCATACAAGAATGAATTGATATCATATGGCGGATCGAGGAACACGAAACTTTCTTTCTTGCAAGCAGGTAAAATGTCAGTGTAATCAAGGTTCGTAATATCCCACTTCTGGATGATTTTGTTATACCCTTCCAGTTTACGAATATTGTTGTATGAGAAGTTTGACTGAGATGCTTGCTTAGAGAATCCAGACGACTCACCCAATCCAGAGAATGAGCACTTATTCAACACAAAGAATCGCCATGCGATCTCGAATGGATCTTGCTGTGTTTGAATTTCTTCTTTACATTGAATAAATAATTCTCGGTGTGAAGTTTCTTGGTCTAGGAAACAAGTCGCAATATCTTTCTTTTCGATAATCTTGTCCTGTAACTGTTCTCCATGGGTTTGTAGCATGATCCAAAAGCAATACAGGTTGAAATACTTGTCGTTGACCCATATCGGTTTGTCGGGGAACTGTTTAGAGATAGCAATCGCCATAGAACCGCCGCCAAGGAAAGGTTCGACAAACTCTGAGAAGTTGCTTGGGATATGTCTACCAAGGAACCGAGTCGCGCGTGACTTCCCACCTGGATATCGTAGAGGAGTCTTATAAGATTTTAATGACAAAACTTTATTCACCTGTGTAGATTGAGTCTAACAAATCAGAAAACTGTTCAACCTTCTCTAAACGATTTGGCCAGAGGATATACTCTTTCTCTGGGTCTTTTCGAAGGTTGTTCAGCAATGGTTGTATAGCATTATACAGTTTATTGAGTCTCTCTTCAACATCACCTGCTTCTTCAACTGATTGTTGTAGATTTTGTACTGTATCAAGTTCTTCTTCTGTTACTGCTGTAAAACCAAAATCAAATATATCACTCATCGTCAAACCTTATCGTTGTGAACTTCTCACCATCAAAATCAACCAACTCATACGAAACTATATCGACGCACGGATACTCAACAATCCCACCTTGATAGTTTTTCCTGTCACGAAACTCTTCTAAGGAAACAACCTTAGATGTTTGTAGGATAGGTTGGTCTACCTGACCAGATTTTTTGTCGTACTGCATCCCATTCCTCCGGTGTTGCATCATCAATACTGTTTCTATTATGTCTAATTTTATCGCCGGTTTCAACCATATTTTCATAAGAAGGAAGTTCATGGTCTAAGTCGATATTCAAAGAAACTTTAGGTGGATCGACTCGAACTTCTGAAGAAGGTAAAAAATTCTCAGGAGCAACCTTAGCGTGCTCTTTATCGTGTATGTACAATTGGAACAGCGTGTAGTGCATAACTTTAATTAGATCTTTGCGCCACTCGTCCGGAGTCTCGCCCTTCTTGCCATAACGATCTTTATATTTGTCGACGTTACCCAAACAAAAACCAGTACCGTGCCCATTGGCAATGATGCTGTCCATTGTTTGTTTCCCATCAGTCACATAATGTTGTTGGTATGTTGAGTCAATATATTTTTGAAACTCAGCAATCAACTCACCTTCACGATACCTATAGTCCATTCAGTTTGCCCCTAATTGCATTCTCAAGTGTTTCTTCATTAACATCAGACCACTCAGTGATTCGAAGATCATAATTAGCGGGTGGAACAAAGACCTTGTTCGTATCTTCGAATCGACCTTCTTCAATCGTATCCATCCAAACCACAAAGTCTGCATCGAAATTACTTCGTGCTTCTTCAGTCGGGCAGACAAAGTCAGTGATAGCAACGTTTCCTGCCATCACGACTCCATCCGACAAATGCTTCATCCTTGAAGACTGACGAATGCGACCTTCCATAGAAAAGTCCCAATCGTCGTAACGCTCTCGAACCTGATCAGCGTTAATCCAAACTGCACCTAGTGCCTTCGCAACCGGTTCCGCAAGGGTGCTCTTGCCAGATCCTGGTAATCCCAAAAGTAGAACTTTCATTTTACGATTTTCTCCTTCCCGTTCATATCCGTGACGATCATGTCTCCGGATTCATTAATTTCGATTTTTACTGCATTAAAAATATTACCAATAATATCCCAAACGTACATCTCACCTTCGCGTCTACCGAAAAACTTTCCTATCCAAAACGATGCGAATAACAAACCTGTTGCAATGATCGTGTGTAAATATCCGTCCATGTGATTCCCCTTTAAGATATTCTTATGTTTTTAAGTTTCTCTCCCGACGGCGTCTTATCAAAAAGTGGTATATCATCCTCTGGTTCGACGGAAAGATTTTGCTGTGACTCATCTACATCATATAAAACCATTCGCGACTTATCAATCCCAATTACAAATCTTTTAAACATCGCCGGATCGTTGTAACGGTTCTTTAACTGCTTAACCATAATCTGACCCGACTTCTCGAGTTCCTCGTTGGATACGAGAGCGAACATAAGATCAGCGGTAGCAGGTAGTCCAAACGACTCTGAAGTGTCTTCCAGTCCTGGATCGGAGTTAGAGAAACCCGATCGCGTAGTTTGTGTTGCTGACACGATAGGGACATCGAACTCGACCGCCAAACCTCGAAGTTCTTCTGCGATCGCCTTTACATATGTGTATGAGTTTATTGACCCTCCCATGCCTTTCATTCTTGAAGACGCACAGATATTTAGGTAATCAATAAACACGATCTCAGGAACAAACTTCTTCTTGAGTTTCAGTTCTTCGAACAACGCACGGAAGTGGTTACTGTGCGCAGCACCAGTCGGATACTCTTTGATGATCAACTTGCCGTTCGTCTTCTCACTGATGGTTTTAACGCGGTCTTGGAACATATTCTTAGATAGATTACCAATCTGATCGATCGGTAAATTGAAGAGGTTCGCGTCGATACGTTCAGCGATACGTTCCTCTGCCATCTCCATCGTAATGTAAAGAACGTTCCTGCCC
>Ga0222717_10001633_pt1 | contig 18114 bp, 23 predicted proteins | sample C33_18DmetaG_FD_165053 | JGI IMG/M metagenome (GOLD analysis project Ga0222717, IMG submission 165053) | Estuarine water microbial communities from San Francisco Bay, California, United States - C33_18D | ecosystem: Environmental > Aquatic > Marine > Unclassified | place: USA: California...
TAAATTTAGTATGCTGTCCGCCATTGTTATTAGATATAACATTCCAGTTTGAACTGAATTGAGAATGGGTTTTATATGAGGTTTTAAAAAGGGTATTCTTAGCGTCTTGTGTAAGGTAACCATCTTCTTCACCAATTGCACCTAGTAATATCTTTGTGTTAGCCATTTTTATTATAAATATACATTTTAAATTTATAATAAAAACTAATTGATAAATGCTAATCCAGCCATTCCACTCATTATTCTTAAAACATTGTAGTTAATTCCATACATGTTGATTGTTTTTACAGTGTCTTGACCATTAGAACCTCCAGCTTTTTTTTTAGAATTTTCTTCTAATGTAAGTTTAAGAACAGCTGATTCTAACTTTGAAAAGTTAAGACTGCCTGATGGTTGATAATCTTCAGGATTAAGAGCAAACGAATAAGAATATATACCTGAACCTTGTTTAAAATAATCATCACCAACAAGTCCTGTTCCTCCTCCTACTGGCCCTACTGTAGGATCTGTAGTAATATTAGCTACACTATTATCAATACGTTGTAATCCAGCACTATTATGGTATTGAAATTGTTGAATATTTCTATAAAAGTTAGCTGGTAACATATCCATAAGATCTTTTCCATTGATTACAAAATTAGCCTGACCTAATTGATCTTTTCCTAATTCAAAATTATTCCAATAGTTATATTCGAAAATACCCTTGTTTTCAGCATATTGATCAGTTGCTCCACTAGAATGATTTCCTTTAAGGTCTTGAATCGTCCAGAAAATTTCTTTGATTGGATAAGTAAATCGCATCTCGACTTTATGCTGTAATGTATTAAAATCACCAGCAGTTGAGGTATCATATAATGCTGGATAGTTTTGAATAGAATTATTAAGACTACTCTGAACTTGTGTAATCAAATACTCATGATTATTTGTTGAAAATAAACGTCTTTCTTCTTTATCTAAATGGATTAGTTCATTAATAAGTATGATTCTATTTATTTTTACTCTGCCTTCATTATCAAAAGAAGTAGTACCTGTACTTATACCTCTGGCATATGAATTAAATGATGATTTATCTTTAATTCTTACTTCAAGTTTTACCTCGTTATATTGAAGTGCTATTAATGGTAATGCTAATCCTATGTTGTTATTAAACCAAAATCTTAGTGGAACTGAATATGTTTTAGTATCCTTTCCCGCACTAGAAAGCATTTGATTTCTTATTCCAGTCATACTGGCAAGTGCTACGGAATCTTTTTCAATAAGTTCATTCCATATTGTGAGCCATGAACTATAATGTCTATCAATTAATTGACCACCAATATATAGGTCAATGTAATCAATTAAGTTATAAATAAGTGGAGCTACTTTTTCTTGATCTGTTTTACCATCTTCAAATTCCAGGTCGAAATTTAAATACATTCTATGTAAAAGGTCGCCATTTTTTGGAATATCAATATATAATTTTTTACCCCATGATTCAGAGGTTTCTCCAGTAAAAGGTAAGAATTGATAATCAATAGCAAAATTTGTGTGTTTTTTATAAACAGCTTTAAAAAAGGTAAATTGAGGATTACCAATTAAATAATTGTCCTGTTCACTTTTAACTGCAAGTAGTAAATAACCAAATCCCATTTATGATATATTAATATATTTAATTTAGTTTTTAAGCTTATTTTTTTCTACTTTATTTATAAAGTCCATGACAGATTTTTTAAATTTATCCTTTTTAGTCTCTTTATTTTTTACAAATATATAGTATGATTCTGGATAAATAATAGCATATTTCCTAGTGATAAGATTGTACACTCTTATAAAATCATAAGTTTCTTTTGGAAAAGTATTTATAGTTCCATTAATCTCCATTTTCAAGTTACTTCTATCTATTGCTTTAATAAGTTGTCCTTTTCTAAGATGGGAAAATTTACTCTTGTTAAGATAACTATGACCTTTTATATCGTCTAAATAATTATCATTAATAAACTGTAATGTTTTATTCATTTAAATATAAATTATATATTCTTTATATATAAATAATGTCTGCTAATAATGAACAACATTTAAGAAGACTTGTAAATAGTAACTTCAATAGACCTAAAACAACCTATACAGATACGTTACAAAATAAAAAGTCTATGCAAGAAAAACTAAAAAATTACGAACGAGTTGATGAGATTGAAGATGTAGCTATAAGCACTCATGTTAGATACGTAACTCTAGATAAAGATAAAAAACAAGTATTTAGATTAGGCGGTCTCCTTAAAAAAATCCACAGTAAATATGTAAGTCTATCTAATGGAACATTTACCTGGAGTGTTCAAAGATATCATTATGAGAATCAAGGTGACGAAGAGCCTATATTTGAAACTGTATTCTTTAGAATTATACCTAAAGAAGAAAGATATATAACTGTAATCAAGGATCAGGAACAACGCATAAAGGATTTAGAGTCTAAATTAAAATCATTAACTAACTAACTTTTTACTCTTTTTAGTTTAGGAACTTCAACCTTCTCCCTATTATCAATATGTTTGAAACACTCTAATGCTTTATCATCTGAATTGAAATAAGACAATAGTTTCTTTTTGATGTATTTATTATTAACACGTTCTTTTTTAGTTGTAACAACATATTTGAGCTTTCCCGAGTCAGTGTTGATATCTTTGATTTTATTATCACCCATAAATTCTATTAAATTTTTAGTACAATCATTCTTTTGCTTTCTTAATTCTCTAAGTTTTTTATTTAGAGTACTAATTTCATCGTCAAGTGTAAAGTAACTAATAGCATTTTCTTTAAATTCATCAAAATCATCTTCTTTGACATTTTCGAGTACATTTTCTACACTGTCGTTTACGGATATATCGCTTGTATTTTCGCTAGAAACTACGGACGTTTCGTCTTGTTGTTTCATTAGTTCGGATTCAATATTAGTAGTATTTTCATCGTTAATTTCTATACCTTCCATTCTTAATGTATTAAATATTTATTTTTTAGTAAATAAACATATAAAACTATTTTATTCTAATTTTATAAATGAATACTCAAGACCGAATATCAAAATTTATTCCAGATAATACCATATTTGTTAGATATTTTTTATACTTAATTATGGTTATGTTATTTATACAGTTAATTGGATATATTATTAATTGTGTTTTAGGATAATATTCATGAGATTAACAATCATAGTCATTTCTATAAGAATTAAAGTTATCCGTTAATTTAGTAAGTCTATCCTCACAGCGACGCAACTCATCGTCCTCAAGACCAGAACATTTCTTACGATAATTAGTATATAATTTTTTGTATATCTCCATAAATTCTTCCTTAGTAGGATTATTTTTCTTAATCCCAAATATTTTAAGAATTCTTTTACATTCATCTTTTTGTTCTTTAGACAATGGTTCTTCCTCTTCAATATCTAATAAATTTAACTTTTGTAAGCTTTTCAAATTTTTAAGACCTTGTTCTGAATTCATCATAGTATTTAATATTGCGACTGCTTTATTTAACACGTCAGGGGATATAGTAATATTAAGACCCTTATCATTCATATATTGTTCTATATCTTCCATAGTAATATTTTTATGTAATACGATTTTACCAGCTTTTTTTTTGGTTATTTTACCTTTACCGTCTTCTAATATAATTTCTTCTTCTTCCGAATTATTATTAGTATTTTTATAAGAATAACTATAAAATTTACTTGTCATTTTATATTTATTAAGATTTTTATTATTAAGCTTTTTGTGGTAAAAATAGCGGGGTTTTAAATATATTAGATAATGATTTTCCTATAAAATTTTCTTGAATAAGGTATAATATTAATAGAACAAATAGAGTTACTAATATTACAACAATAATTAGAAGAAGCGCTTGTTTGTTTTTTGATTCAACTATATCTTTTTGACCAGATAGACATGAACAGGCTTTTCTAAATTCTTGGTCAGTATAGCATCGTAATCTATCACCATAATTACGTTTATTTTTGTCATTTGAATTAACATTATAAAATATCTTTCTACCATTTGCTTTCTGCATTTGTCTAGGATTATTTTGTAAAATAGGTTTAATAGCGTCATAAAATTTGGTTGAACAATTAATTGTATTTTCAAATACTACCCACTGAACGTCTTCAATACAAGGAGATCTTGGTAGGGAACCTTTATATGCGAAAAAAGATTTGGCATCTGGAACCATATTATAACAATTCCATTCTTCAGGGGTATTTACATGTGTTTGTTGTCCTTTTGAACTTGGAAGATTACCAGCAATCATATCTAAAAATATTTTTGATCTAGAAGTGGCATCATTTATTTCAGCCAAAACAGATACTATTAAAATTTTACCAGTATCAGGCGAACGATGATTAAAATTTATTTCTAATGGATATGTAAATCCATCTAATTTATGCCCTGCTGGAACATAAAAAGATATTTTATCTAATTCATAGACTTCATTGTTATACATTACATAGGAACCAGTGTCATAATCTAATATAATATCTTTGCCAATATTTACCATATTTGCTTTAGAGGTTCTATAATAAAATGTAAGGTCGCAAAGAGCCCCACATTTAATAACACCATTGGATTTAATATCTATAGGAGATTGAAATTTACCATTAGCACAAGGGTCATTACTCATTTATAATTATATCATATATTTATATTCCATCTATTTCTATTAACATTTTTTTAAAACTTTTTTTGTATTATATATATAACTATGTCAACTAAGGATTTACTAATATTAATTTTACTAACAATTGTAATGGGATATATCTTAGGATTAATGATATCCACTACAGTAAATTATAAATTAAATGATTTAATTGTCAATTTACCAAGACCTATTGTAAGAATGAGAAACCCATTTCTAAAAGATAAACAAAATATCACTGTTAATATTCCAAATCAAACTGTAGATAGTGAAACTAATGAAGGTTTTACTTCGAAGATTAAGCGAAAAACTAAAAAAAGCCCGCCTATTAAAGTAATAGAAAAATTTCAACCTAGTGTAGAAAATATACCGAATAAAGCGCTAATTGAAGATAGTATTTACTATAATCATAAATTAGAAGATAAAAATATGGATTCTTATGCCAGATTATTTAATATAAATGATAAAAACATTAAAGACGATGATCAAAAATTTACATATTCAGCTTTCAATAAAGAAGATAGTGATGAACAATACATATTTTTAGATAATGATAATAATAAAGCGAAAACCAAAGAAGTTAAATCTAATAATAGTAAGGGATTATCATTATTAGATAATTTAAAGAAATCTGTTAGTAAAATTAAAGAAATAATACCCAGAAACAAGAGAAAGCCTGACTATAAGTGTAAATGTAAATGGGATAATTGTACTTCAAGTCATAAAGTAGTTTAAATAGGTAAATATATTCTTCTAAAACCTGATATGTTTCGATTACACATTGGACATTTAATAATATTTTCAGTATGTGCTCTCATACTATTAATACAATCTATACACATAACCGTGTGATTACATGGTTCTATTATAGTATTAATCTTATTATCAAAGCATATTCTGCAAGTTAGTTTTTCTTTTAAATTATCATAGTCTTGTTTGATTTTATTAAATTTTGTAGGAGATATTAAATTTCTAGTATCTTTTTTACCTATATTAGATATAAAAACACGATTTAGATGATTATAACTCCCATTAAGTTCTTTTAGCTCACCTTTAACAAGGATTAGTTCATTTTTTAAATTGATATTGGAAGATTTAATTCGTTTTAATTCTTCATCTTCGGAGTCAATTGATTTAGTTATTTCAAGGTTTATTTTTTCATTGGTTTCTAATAACTTATCACTAAAATCAAATACCATTTGTGCCAGATTAATATTTGTATTCCTAAGACTTGATATCATTTTATCTTTTTCACCAATAAGCGACATAACACTATTATTTCTACGAATGGATGAATCATTTTCATTAGGTATATTACGTAATGATGTAACATTTGATATCGATGAATTGGTAGATATTGGAGGGATACTATTAGTGGGTACAGGCGGTAAATTGACTGTAGATGAGGGATTATTTATGATGGAAGGAAGAGTATCCATATATTTTTTTAGAACATATTAATTTATTTTTCGGAATTTTAAAAAGTCTTAATTAATAAAAAATTTGATGATTAATTTTTGATTTACTTAAAGGTAACAACATAATTATATATACAAAATGGCTTCTTTCAGTAATAATACAAACACTCCAATTAAAAATAATGATTCCGTAGTAAATGATACTGAGTCTACTCCTACTAAGAAGGAGAATCTTAGTGAAGTTAAAAGTTTTGATGAACTTGATATTCCTGAGTCTCTTCTAAGAGGTATTTATTCTCATGGTTTTGAAAATCCATCACCAATTCAAGGTAAAGCAATTAATCCAGTAATTTCTGGACGAGATGTAATTGCTCAAGCTCAATCAGGAACAGGTAAAACAGGCTCGTTTCTAATTGGTTCAATGGCTCGAGTTGATTTAAGCATTAATCAACCTCAAGTTATTGTGCTGTGTCCTAATAGAGAACTCGCAAATCAAATTTTCTTCAATTTTGAATCACTTAATGCGTATTTGGGAATTAAAGGTGCGCTTATTATGGGTGGAACCGGCGTAGAAGATAATTTCAAAGCTCTTGATGCTGGTGCTCAATTTATTGTGGGAACACCTGGACGAGTATATGATATGATGAAAAGATATGTTCTCAAGACATCTAAACTTAAAACATTCGTCATGGATGAAGCAGATGAGATGCTTTCCAAGGGATTTAAAGACCAAGTATATGAAATCTTTCAATTTGTTCCTCCTAATACTCAAACATGTATTTTCAGTGCGACTATGCCTCCTCATGCCATTGAAATTACAGAGAAATTCATGAAAAACCCAGTTAGTCTTCTTATCAAAAATGAGATGGTAACTCTTGATGGTATTTCTCAATTCTATCTAGGTATTGAACAAGAAACTTGGAAGGTTGCAACACTATTTGACCTTTATGACAGACTTAAAATTAACCAAACAATCATTTTCGTAAATTCGAAGCGGAAAGCAGAAGTGTTGAAAGAACAACTTGAAGCCAATAATTTTGTGATATCAATCATTCATGCTAATATGTCTCAAGTTCAAAGAGATCAGACTATGAAATCTTTCAGAACTGGTGAAAGTAGAATCTTAATTGCCACAGATGTTATTGCGAGAGGCATTGATGTTCATCATGTTCAAGTAGTAATTAACTATGATATTCCAAGACATGTTGAAACTTATATTCATCGTATTGGTAGAAGTGGTAGATATGGACGTAAAGGAATTGCTATTAACTTCGTATCTGAAGCTGAGTTCGAGAAACTTGAACGTATTCAAAATTATTATAGCACCCAAATTGATCCACTACCTGAGGATATTCGTAGTATCATTGGGAATTAAATAATTAAAATAAATAAATAAATTTTTATTTACTTTAATCTATATACCATGAATTCATCATTTTAATAGTGCTCACTTTATTATAAGATGCTAATGTATAATTATAATGAATAACGTAGTGATAATCTCCAAGATTAGGAGGTAATGCCTTTACAATAGTTAAATATAAAGATTTTATAAACAAACCTGTTGGATAAGTAAATATTGGTAATAATCCATAGTTAAGATTATTGAGATTTTTGTTTACATATATTTGGTCGCATTCAAATGTTTCAATATCTATGTTGTTATAATTGAAGAAATCAATATTTTTTTGTGTGTTTTTGATATAAATAAAACCAGTATTAGCTTCTGACTTTAGATAATCACAATTAGGTATAAAATCAGCCAATTGTTGAGCAGTTTTAAAATTACCTATAGTTTTGAAATATTCATTATATTTCTCATTAGATACAATCAAATCTGTTTGTAATAATATATCTTTACCATTTGATAAACTTTCAAGATTGTCTAAAGGATTTTTATAAAATACTATATCTCCATCAGTAAACAATACTCTATCATATTTTAAAAGAGACTTATATATTGCTTTCATTTTATAAAAAACTATATGATTCCATCCTTCTCTCCTAAAGTCAATTAAATTTTCAGAGCCAGTATTGTCTAAAATTTCAAATTCACATTCTGGATATTTATTACTTAGAAAACTATGAACATTTTCATCCAAACAAAATACAGTCATCTTATTTATAATACCTATTTTCCGTAAGGAGAATAACATATTATCAGTTATATCTTTATAGCCATTATTTGTTAAGGTAATCAATCTACTATTCATTTTATAATAATTTTTAAAATAACTTTATGTAATAAATAATTTTCAATTTATATATTAATAAATGGGTAAATATAAAGATTTAGATCAAGAACGTGTATATAATTCGGTCATAAAAATAGTTAATAATTCAATATCGCCTAACTATATAATACCTTATAGTGTAGATAAACAAACACAATCAATAGGAGCCGGATTTTTCATTGATAATCAAGGTCATGCGTTAACAGCAGCACATGTAGTTGAAAATGCGGTGGAATTATGGATTAAACTTCCAACATATGGTCAAAAAGTTTTTAGCGGAGAAGTTATATCAGTATATCCTGATTTTGATTTAGCGGTTATTAAGGTAAAAGATATAAAAAATGAGCATTACCTTGAATTGGGAGATTCAGATAATATCAGTTTAAGAGATATTGTATACACCATTGGATATCCTAGAAATCCTAAATATCCTATCATAACTACAGGAACATTATCAGGTAAAAGAGGTGATTATATACAAACTGATACTCCAGTTAATCCAGGTAATTCAGGTGGTCCATTACTAAACACTGATAATAAAGTAATAGGTATTACTTCCGCCGTTCTTGCAGAAAGTGAAGATAGTAGTTTAATTATTCCTATAAATATTTTAAAGCAAAACCTCGAATCAATGATGATGAGTAATAATAAAATAATAAATAAGAATGTATTAGGTGTATTACTTGTTAATGGCAACGATAACTATCGCGATTTATACAATGTTCCAATTGGTTGTGACGAAGGTGTTATTGTCAAAGATGTTCTAAAAAATAGTCCTCTTAAAAAAGTCCTTAAAAAGGGTGATCTTATATGTTCATTTCATAATGGTGATAATTACTACGATATTGATAATTATGGAGAAACTAGTGTTGAATGGGAAACAGGTAAAATATCATTAGACCAACTTGTAAAAAGATGTATCCCAAATCAACAGGTAAAGATAAAATATTTCTCACATTCTACAGATAAAATTAAAGAAAAACAATTTAATCTAAAAACATATAATGAAGTTTATCCAATTAAGAAAAACTTTTCATATATTGATAGTTTAGACTATGAGGTTTTTGCCGGTTTAATTGTTATGGACTTAACTATTAATCATTTGATGATGCCTCAATTTAGAAATTTAACAAATCTTATTCACAATGGTGAAATTTTCAAACCACAACTATTAATAACTCATATATTTTCTAATTCAGAAGTCGCATTATCAAGTAGTCTTAGTTCTGGCAGTCTAATCAAAACAGTTAATGGTAAAAATGTAGCATCATTATACGAATTCAGACAAGCATTAATGAAACCTATTAACAAAAATAATAAACAATTTATTATTATCGAAAATCAAAATAACGATAATGCCATTATAAATCTTGAAAATCTTATTCAGGAAGAAATTAAGCTAAATAAAACATATAATTATGAACAATCTTCAATTATTGACCATTTTATAAATATTTTTTCATAAATATTATCTAAAATATTATGTTATACTAAATTATATAATATGTTAGACGCAATAAAAGAACAACTTAACAACCTTAGCAAAGGACAACTAATTACACTTTTAGTTGGATGCGTATTAGTATTAGTTTTATCGCTATACTATCTATATAACTGTATTAAATCAGGTCAAGTAGAATATTTCGAAGAAAATAAAGATTTTTCAGAAGAAATGGAAATGGAAGGGTTTTCCACAAATGATGTAGTAATAAGAATGTTTTACGTTGATTGGTGTGGATATTGTAAAAAAGCTAAACCAGGATATATGCAATTCATGAAAAATTACAATGACTCTAAACATTCAGGAAGAAATGTTAGAATTGAGATGATTAATTGTGAAGAGAATGAAGCTAATGCTCAACTCGCGGCTAAATTTGGAGTAAAAGGATATCCCACTATCATCGCATTAGTGAATGGTGAGAAACAAACATATGAAGGAGCCGACAGAACTGAAAACGGTTTTGTATCATGGCTCAAGAGTTTATTTTAAATTTTAAATATTAGTATAATATTATTTAAAATTTAGTTATCAAGTCTTATATCTCCGGCAGAGTATTCATTTAAGGTTTGATTTCCTCCTCTAATATCAAGGGAATCTTGACCGTCATGAAGTGGATAAAATTTTGTTCCTAATTTCATAGGATCACTACTCTTATAAGAATTACAGTTAGCTACAGGAGGTCCATTTACTTGAAATCCTTCGTTGCTCAAAATACTGGTAACATTTTCTAATACCTCTGTAGTGTGGAGTAAATTAAGAGTAATAAGAAATATAATTGTAATGACAAGAGCACCTACAAAATCTCTATGAGCCATGTAGGCAATTAAAAATAATACAGATCCTCTAAATACTGGATTATCAAAAAGACTCTTCAAACTATGAGGTAATTTCATATGTAATCTTGGACCATACATTGCTAAGAAAATAGATAATGTTGCGAAAAGATAAGTATTTTCTACTAAAATTTCAGGATTTAATAAATCTTTTACAGAATTTACTATTGGTAATTGTTCAATACTGGAAGCCATTTTATAATATAATATTATAAAAAAATTTATTATCTATTTTATACATTATTTTCTTTATTAGCTATCATATTCTTAATCCATTCGTCAAAATTACATACTCTTAGTATATAACTCATTAGAATTACAAAAGCTGCCGCGAGTAACTCATTCTTATATATGAAATAAATTAAAAAGCCTAATATTGATGATACAAGTATTTGACATCTATTATCTTCGACTGATACAAACATTTAATATAAGTAAAGATATTGGTTTTAAAATTATGTGAATAAAAAATAAATATTATTGTATGTAAATGAGAATAATAAATAGTATTATGACTATTTTCTCTTTTACTAATATAATAAGACCTACTAATGGTCTTCAATTTTACAACAAACCATATACGAATATATATAATTCTAATAAGCTTATAAATAACAATCATTATAATAGTTTTAATCAGAAAACTAGACAATCGATTGTAATAGGTAATAAAAAACTAATAACTATTAGTCCAGGAGGTCTTCAGGCATTCTATATGATTGGCATATGTAAATTTATAAAGCAAAAATATAAAATAGATAATTCGTATATGTTTGCTGGAGCATCTGCTGGAGCATGGAATAGTTTATTTATGAGTTTTAGGGGCGATGATGATAAATTTATTAATTCACTTTTTAACATAAATTTTACAGGAATAAAATCCATAAATGATATACAGCTTAAAATAAAAGATATCATATTAAATGATTATGTATCAAACGATTTTGATCTTAAAAATCTTTATATTCCAGTATCGATACTAAAATATAATGGCATATGTCCAATAATATATAATGATTTTAAGGATATTGAAGATGCTTTGGATTGTTGTATTACAAGTTCACATATACCATTTGTCACAGGTGGGCTAGTCAGAAGATATAATAATATCATATCTTTTGATGGTGGAATAATAAAAAATCCATATCCGTCTGATTTTACACCTATTATTAAGATAACACCTAATATGTGGAGAAACCGTGATAGTGATTTAAATTATTTTGATAAAAATAAACTAGATATTAAGGGTTTATTTATTGAAGGATATAACGATGCTAAGGATAATAAAGAATATTTAGATAAAATCTTTAATTAATTTTTTTATAACATATGAAATTATCTAATTTTTTCTCTATTACAAATAGATTAGATAATATATAATCATGGCATTTTTCCATATGTGGATACGAATTTATATTAGTAAATAATATCATAGAATCTGTTGGCATACGTGTTCTAAAAAATTCAAATTCAAATAATCTATCATTTACACAATTATTCCCTGAAAGAATTACAAATGAATAAGAATTAATTATCCTTTTTTCTTTGTGATAGTATGGAACACCATCACTGTATCGTTTGAAAAATTCTCGATTGTCTAATTGTATAAAAAGTGAATGGATACTATGTTTTAAACATGTATTATAAAACCATCTTAATGTAGTATTTTTTCTGTCAGAATTGAATTTATTATTATTTACTAATAAAGTCTCTTCTTTATAATGTGGCATAGAACCATATGGATCAACAGATAAAAAGATTTTATTGTATTGTCTAAGTTTTACAGTAGAGAATATTACTGATTTCGCGATACCTCCATTTGATAATCCTATTAGTGCAATAATTCCAGGGATATGATAACTATTCTTCATACAATTTTTAATTAATGCTTCTTCTTCTGAATCTATGATAAAAAAATCTTTATCCATTTAATTATAGTATAATTATATGTATATTCTTTAAATAATTTAATTAAATTTATATTTGTTAACTACTCTATTAAGATGTTTTTCATAAGGCGTGAAATTTTCAACATCATCATCGAAAGTCTCTCCATAATTAGTAAAATTTTCTGTATTATCGGATGAAGGTTCCGTATTTGTATTGTCAAAAGGTTCTGGTCCTTTTTCAAAAGTCTCCTCATCTTGACCTCTATTATCGTATGATTCAGGACCTTCTTGGAAGAATTCGGTTTCATCATCATCATAAAATTCTTTAATAGCATCGAAATTAGAGTAACCTTCTCTGTATCTATTCATAAATTCTTCTTCCATATCTTGTGAATTAGCAATACTCATAATAATGAGAAAAGCGATAGATATAATAAGAGACATTGAAAGATCTTTGGTTGACATGTAAATGATAAGCATTATAATAGCAAATCTAAATAAAGGTGTTCCAAATAAATCCTTTACAGGAGAAGGTAATTTGGGATGAAGTCTAGGACCATACATAGCAAGGAAAATAGCTAATACTCCATAAGTAACTGGGTTAGATAATACAGTATCCATTTGTGATTGTAAACTATCCATTATATATTATTATTTGAGATTATTATTTAACATAATAACTAGTATTCATTTACTATTTCCTCTATATTAAGTATATTTTTTGTATCATTTGATACAATTTCCATAAGATCATTAACAACCTCCGTAATTTCTTCCATTTCTTCTTCAACTGAAATAGAAGATGCGATATCTTCATTTTCGTCAATTTTAATATTAATGTTTTTTTCTTTTATTTTATCCATAAATTGATCGTAGCCTTCTTTTATTAAATAAGATTTCATCTCATTACTAAAATCAATACTATCATATCTATAGTTTAAATCAACTATAATCGTTTGATCTATATATTTACGTGCCAGGTATTTTTCTCCTTGGGAAGATAAGACGTATATTATTTGAATCATGTATTTATCGAAACTACTTAAATCTTTATTTTTAGAATTAGATGAACTTGTACATATTCCTAATGTATTTTCAGTATCTTCGAAATATTCAATAGGATAGTTTTGGATTAACCCACCATCTAAATATAAACATCCATTATATTCTACTTTTTCAAATATAAATGGAAAAGAAGTTGAGATTCTAATGGCCAGATACACCGGCATTTCAGGAGTTGTTTCATGTGAAAAATATTCAATTTCACCATTAGTTAAATTACTTCCACCAACTATAAATTTTTTACTAGGATATAATTCATGTAATTCTTTAAAATTTATATTTTCATTCCCAGTTTTCTTTTTTAATATAACTTTTACTAATTTTTCTATTTTATTACCAGAATCTATACCATATTTATAAAATAGTTTAAACACGCTATCTGTTTGAAATTCCTTAAGATTTTCTATATCAAGCTTTAGCACCATATTTTCTAATGCGTATGAACTGAAACCTAGATACATTACTAATCCAAACAAAGAACCAGAAGATACTCCTAATATATTTTTAATATTTTTAATCATATCTAATTCTTCTAAACCTTTTAATACTCCTATATAGCAAACACCTTTTAATTGTGCACCTGCCAACACTAAATTAGTAATCATTTATAATTATTATAGTGTTATTTTTAATAGGATATAAAGCTTTTTTAAACTTGAGGTTTTTAATTAGAAAATAAAATATTTTAAATAATTAAGAATACCCATGATTAATATTTTTAATTTAAACTATAAAAGGGATGAGAAAGAGATTAAAAAAGTTGAAACTTATAGGAAAATATTATCTAAAATTCATAGCAAAATCAAACTCAATAGTAATAAGAGTTTAACTCATTTAGTTTATATAATTCCTAAGTATATACCTGGATTACCCGCGTATGACCAAATAAAATGTGCCGAATATTGCTATGAACGTTTAAAAAAAAATGGGTTTATAGTGTTATATACATATCCTAATATGGTCTTTATATCTTGGGATCATGTCCCCTCAACACTTAAAAATCCTGATGTTAAACCGTTAGAACACGAATTTGCTACGAATCCTTATAAAGACTATAGTAATATTGTATATCAGATATCGAATATAAATCCTAAACAAGCTAAATTAGAATATATAGCACCATCTCAAAATAAATATTTACTTAATGGTAGTAATCCGGATATGACATCGAATGATTTTAATAATTATAATCAATCATCAACTAATTATGGACATAGTAAACCACAGATATCTTATAATTCAAATCAACAATCAATAAATAATTATGGATATAGTAAACCACAGATATCTTATAATTCAAATCAACAATCAATAAATAATTATGGATATAGTAAACCTACAATTTCTTATAGTTCTAATAAATCCACACGAGATCCATATAATAATTATCCTCATATAGATAATGACCACCAACATGTTCGTAATAAAGCTATGAATTTCTTTTCAATGTTGGAAAATTCTAAATAAATTTAATATTATAATTTAGAATTTTCTAGAAAGTTTTGTTAAATTTTCTAATAAAAGTATCATGACAATTCCAGTGAAAACATAAGTAAATACATCAAGAAAATTATCTTTATCTTGAATATTATTATTTCTTAATTCTGATATAATTCGTTTAAGCTCAATATTTTCACTTCTTAATTCAGATAGAATATTTTTATCACTATGATTTAGAGATTTTCTATCAACAAAATCTTCCATCATTGAACTATCTTCAATTTTAGAAACATTTTTTCTATATTCATTATCAAGATTTTCATACATACTATTATTATAACTATTAATAGGAACATCGCTATTATCATAATTAGGATGATTTTCAGAGTCGTCTAATTCATATCTTTGATTTTTGATGACGTATCTTTTATCACCATTTCCTTTAGGTAATCTTGATTTAGGACCAGAATGTTCATTTAATCTATTGTATGTTCTTGACATATTAGATATTTTAGGTTTTTTTTCAGGTTTTTTTTCAGGACATCTTATAGGTTTTCCATCACCTCCATATATTTCTGAACCTTCCAGATTAATATTTTGATATCCTAAATTAGATTGACCAGTATAATTATCATCCTTCAATTCAGGATTTAAAGAATTAGTCCAAGCTTCTTCAATAGTACAATAAGGCATTTAACTTATATTAAAAACAGAAAATATTTAATTTTAAATTACTATATTAATCTAATTAATTTTTGAATCTAACATAGAAATGAATTAAAAAAAATATATATATCTATATTATAAATGGAATTTGTTACAGGACTCGCAGAAAAAGTAAACACAATGCTTGATGACAAGACAACATCTGTAGTTGTTTCACTTGTCCTTGCATTATATGCCGGATTAGCCGCCCCTAGACTCCCAGACAGTGTTGTTAAGTTTTTTGACACAATGTTAGGAAAAGTTATTTTTATATTTTTAATTGGATTTGTAGCATCTAGAAATGTTCAAATTGCATTAATGATTGCCGTAGCTTATGTCGTAACCCTTCATATTGCCAATAAAAGAGCTACTGAAGAATATATTAACTTTCTTAAAAGAGAAAGATTCATGAACTACTATGAACTTTTCGATGTAAATAGTGATAATGAAAAGAAAGTTACTGATATTATGTGTGCCAAACTTCTTGTAGCTATCGAAGCCCACGATGCCGCTGAATCAGATGATGCTAAAAAAGTTTTAGATGCTAATAAGAAAGTTAAAGAAACTAAAAAAGAACTAACACTTCAAGCTGTTCTCGTAGCAGCTGATGCTAAATTAGCAGATGATAAAAAAATCATGAAAGACTCTGAATTAGATCTTACAAAGGCACTTGCTGCTGGTGGTCTATTAGAAGGACTTGTAATCAAAAAAACCGACGGTGAAGATGATGAAGATTTAACTACTGATGATGGTAAGGCAGCACTCAAAACATTATTCGATATGATTAAAGTAAAGAAATTGGTAGAATTATGTGCTGATCTTGCTCCTCCAGCCGATGAAGATAATGAATCTGCTGAAAAAAAGGCTACTGAATATTATGAGAACTTCGACGATGAACAAGGTCCAGTAGGAGGAACTGAAAATATGGACGATGATGAAATGGAATTCATGGACGAAGGATATGATGTTGAGCCAGATGAAATGGAAGGCATGCAATCCGATTTCCACGATAAAATGGAAGAATTCGAAAATTTCGATGTTGTTCCTGCCAATAATCTTAATGGTAACTCAAACAAAATGTATGCTCCAGTAGCATTTTAAATAATTATATTATAAAATTAATTATATTTTATAATTATAATATAAATGGTTAGTAAAAAAATGAACAACAAACAGTTTTTCGAATCAATTTTAGAAAATATTAATAACTTAAAAGGGGGTGAATATTTAAATCAAGATAATATATTAATTGGCATTATATTCTTAGTATGCGTATATATTTTTACAAAGGCACCAGGTCCTTTAGTAGATTTTTTAGCACATCCTTTTTCAATGACTATTCTTCTTGGAGGATCTCTTTATTTATTTAAAGAAGGTAATATTCCTGTGTCAATTATTTTAGGCTTATTATTGGTAGTATCTATTGTTACAAAGAAAGAAAACGATATTAAGAATATTATGCCTATTATGAATAGAGAACATTTTACTGATAAAAAAGAAGAAGATGAAGAGGAAGAATTTGATAGTGATGATGATTATGATGAAGATGAAGAAGATGAAGAGGAAGAAGCTGAAAATGAAGGATTTTCCGGTAAAAAATATAATCCAAGCAATTTAAATGATACGTTTAAAAATTTACATGATGCCATTCATCAGTTAGAAAACTTTATAGATACCTCTGAAGCATAAAATAATTGCGTCTAAAAAAATTTTGTGTATTATATACAAATGGGTATTGTTGAAAGTTTTAATAATAATAAATATATCTATGCAATAATGATGATTTTATTAAATATAGGTGCTAGATATATAGAAATGGATCTTCATGAAGGACATAAGAAATTTTTGTCATCAACAGCATTGAGAAGATTATTAATATTTACAGTCGCATTTGTAGCTACAAGAGATTTAGTAGCTTCTTTAATAATAACAGCATCGTTTGTTATTATTGTATTAAATCTATTTAATACTGATAGTAAATATTGTATCCTTCCTGAATCGTATTATGAATTAGATACAAATAAAGATGGTAAAGTATCTCCAGACGAAATTAAAAAAGCTTATGATACACTAAAAAAAGCTGGTAAAATTAACTAATTAATTTATTAAATATTTAATAAACTATTTATTGTCCTACTGTGAGATTAAATTTCTTTCTACTTCGTCTGCCTTTTTTTGATCTTCCAATGCTAACACTTCTACTATTTCCTTGACTTAATACTTCGGATAAATTATCATTTTGCGAATCTGTATTAGATTTGAGTTCATTAAGAATTTCATCTACTCCCACTGGTGGTTGTATTTTTGATGAACTATTAAAGGGAGTCTTTACCTTTTGAACTGGTTGGGATAAATTACTAATATTTGAACTGG
>Ga0222717_10001634_pt1 | contig 18098 bp, 20 predicted proteins | sample C33_18DmetaG_FD_165053 | JGI IMG/M metagenome (GOLD analysis project Ga0222717, IMG submission 165053) | Estuarine water microbial communities from San Francisco Bay, California, United States - C33_18D | ecosystem: Environmental > Aquatic > Marine > Unclassified | place: USA: California...
CGGGACTGGAATCCGACGCGCTACCATTGCGCCACTTAGTCAATATAAAAAAAAATATTCGCCACGACCGGGAATCGAACCCGGGTCTCCTGCGTGACAGGCAGGAATACTAACCGCTATACTATCGCGACATTTTTTTTTGCCCACATGCGGGATTGAACCACAGACCTTCGCATTACAAGTGCGACGCACTACCACTGTGCTATATGGGCGCGCACACCGTAGGATTCGAACCTACGCGGGAAACTCCCAACGGCTTAGCAGGCCGTCGCCTTAACCACTCGGCCAGGTGTGCACTAATTTATATACATTCTACTAATAAAAATACATCAGCCGGGAGTCGAACCCGGATCCCTTGCTTGGAAGGCAAATATACTAACCGCTGTACTACTGATGTATATATTTATATAATATTTTATTTTTAAATAAGTTATATTAAATTATATTAATATAATTCAATAAATTCTATATGTTGATTGATTATATTTAAAATATTTGATGTAATTATTTTAGGTTCAAAATCTATTACAAATCTATAAATATATTTTTTTTTATTATTGTTTATTTCTTCAATTTCCCAAAATTTGTAATTTTTTTTATTTAAACATTTCCATTGTGGTATTTTATAATAATTAATATTTTTTTTATATTTATAATCAGATTTTCTGTTAACTATATACAAATAATCTTCATAAAATTTTACAACTACAGAACCTACATATTCATTATTTACATATAATACACCATTAAATGTATATAATATTTCATTTTTATTATTTATATTTTCTTCAATTAAATTAATATTATCCATATATAAATTTGTTTGTTTATCTTTTTTAACAGAACATATATTTCCCATTGTTCGTTATTTTTATATATATAAAATATAATATTTAATATATGAAAACACAATTTTATAATAAATTACAAAATGATATATATAATAATTCAAAAGATTTAATAGTAAATATATGTAATGAACTAAATAAAGATAGTAGATCAGAATATTTAATAGAAAAATATTTAGATAAACCTAGTAATTCAAAAAAAACTGGAGGTAAAATAAAAGATCCTAATGCACCTAAAAGAAATAAATCAGCTTATATGTTTTTTGCTGAAAGTATTAGAGCAAAATTAAGACAAAAATATCCTACTGATACTATGGGTGATATATCTAAAAGAATGGGGAAATTATGGAATAGTTTATCATCTAAAGATAAAAAGAAATTTGAAGATATGTCTAAAAATGATAAAAAAAGATATGAAAAAGATATGATAAAATATAAATCTGGTCAAATGAATATAAGTAACAGTGAAACACATAATAATAGTGAAACATATAATAAAAATACTGAAACACATAATTTACCAACAGAAACTTTAAATTCTAAAAGTTTTTATGATAATTCGTTAGATTTATCTGATACTAAATATGATGATTCATCTTATTAATTATATAATAATATATAAATAATATAAATAGTAAATTTTTTTTTATTATATGTTAAATAATTTTAACAATGATATATTATTAAAAATATTCAAATTATTTCATAGATTTAATTATTTACAAAATTTATATTATGTTAATAAATATTGTAATGAAATAACAATATATATATATAATTTTCATATAAATAAATTTAATAAATATTTTAATAATGATGATAATAGTAATAAAAATTATTTATATTTATATATATCAAAAAAATTATATTTCAATAAAATTTTAAATTTAAAAAAAATAAATAAACATTTTTATAAATCTATATCATTTAATATACCCATATTTGTTAAATATTTTTTAGTATTTGATGAATATTTTGATAATTTATTTTGTAATAAAAATGTTATACTTATGAATAATAAACAAATATTAAATAAATTAGTAGATGATTATACTACATTTTATACATTTATAAAAATATATATTGATAAAAAATTTTCTATACATGTTCAATTTAATAATAATGATAATTATAGATTAAAATTAACAAATACTACTATAAATGTTTGTTTATATCAATCTATAACTAAAAAAAATATTGTTGATTTATTAAAAAAAAATAATATAAATGTATATAAACATTTTCTTTTATAACTAAATTTTATATTACATTTTTTCTCTTAGTTTTCTTCTTTTGTTGTTGTTTGTTCTTCTATTTTTCTTCTGTTTTTTCATCTGTTTTCATTTCATTGTCTTTTTTCTTTTCTTCTTTCTTTTCTTTTTTTTCTTTCTTTTCCTTTTTTTCCTTTTTTTCCTTTTTTTCCTTTTTTTCCTTTTTTTCTTTTTTTTCTTTTTTCTCTGATTTATCTTCTGTTTGTTGTGTTTTATCATCTGTTGTGTCTTCTGTTTTTTCTGTTTTGTCATCTGTTTTTTCATTTGTTTTTTCTGTTGTGTCATCTGTTTTTTCTGTTTTATCATCTGTTTTATCATCTGTTTTTTCTGTTTTGTCATCTGTTTTTGTTTCCTTGTCTTTCTTCTTTTTCTTTTTCTTTTCTTCTGATTTTTCATCTGTTTTCTTTTCTTTGTCTTTTTTCTTTTTTGGTTTATCTTCTGTAGATAAATCATCTTTTACATTTAAATTATTTTCTTTATAAAACATAAAATCTATTAAATTATCATTTTCTTTTTCACTAGTATTATTTTTCAAATAATTTATAGTTGTAGTAATATTATTATGTATATTTTCTGAATCAGTAGTATATGTACTATATAATTTTACAATTAAATCTATTTTATTATATTCTATTTTTTTAATTAATTCATTAAATTCATATATTGATTTATATAATATTAATTCATTTTTATATTTCTTTTTTTTAGGATAAATAGTTTGCATATATGAATTATATTTATCTTCAAATGTATATTCACTAATTATATTTTTTGTAAATTGTAATTTAGTATAGTGTTCTTCAATTTCTTCTAATATATTATTAAAATTTGAATATGGTTTATCTAATATAGTAATTTTATAATGATTTAGTTTATTTTGTATAGTAAATAAACTTCTCATAAAATTATATTTGCGTAAAATTGTATCGAATTCTTCAATTGATTGTTCTTTATTATTATTTTTTTCTAATTGTAATGCATATTTAATATGTGTATCAATTATTTTACTTTCATCGTCTTCTTTTTTAGCTTCATTAAAAATGTTTTTTAATACGTCAATATCTTCATTTAATGAATAATTTTTATCATAGAATGATTTTATACTATCTTTTATAATATTATAATTTAATTTAAAATATGATATAAATGTATTTATGTCATTAATAGGAATAAATGATGAATTAAATATAAAAAATTGCATAAGTGTATTATAATTTTGTCTATTTAAACTATTTTCTCTTATTTTAATAATAGCTAATTTAAAATATTTATTTATACTTATATTAGGTATAAATGCACGTGTATCTAATATTTCTTGTACTAACTTATAATAATTATCAATAATTTCTTTGAATTTTTCATATAAGTCGTTAAAAGTTTTAGAGGTTGTATCAATTATATTAATATCTTCTGATGATATATCTAAATTTTCTGATTTATTCTGTGTTAATTTAACTAACTCACTTATTTCTTTACTATCTAATATTTCAGAATCTATATTTAAAATAGGTCTAAATTTATTTAATTTATTTTTAATATTATTTACTAAAATATTTAAATCATCTGTTTTTTTATATGTATTAAATATTTTATCTATAGCATCATAAGAACTTATTAATGAAAATATCTTATTTGCTAATTCATCCATAAATATTTCATCCGCAATAACATTATATAATATAATAAAATCATAATCACAATGATGAATAATAGGAATTCTTATATCACTTATTATTATATATTTATTTGTTATTTTTTTTATTTTACCTATTAAATGTTTTTCATTTGTAAAATTATCATATAAACATATAAAATCAGTGATATTATATGTTTTTTCTCTACCATCTATTATAAAATGAATTGAATTATATTCTTCTTCATCTATATTATCAACAACACATTTTAATTTATTTTCTACATTTTCTGTTTCATCTTTTTTCAAAAGTGGATTTTCACTTTCATAATCATCATCATCATAATCATAATCGTAATCATCATCATCATCATCATAATCATCATAATCATCATAATCATCTTCTATTTCTTGTTCTAACTGAGCACTTCCTCCCTTCATATGAAAACTTATTTTTGTATGTTTGTGTTCTATATCACCATAAAAATCAAGCTTATCAATATTGCTATCAAATTCTAAAATTTTATTTTGTTTAATATAGCATAAATTATTATTAGAATATCGTCTTGTAATTTTAAATATAATATTAGAACTATCTTTTACATATTCAATTTCTCCTATTTGTATTAAAATTTTATGTAAATTATATTTTTCATAATCATAAATAATATTATTATGAATAATATATTTGTGATTATTAATAGTTAATAAAGACGCCTCATATTCTTTTTTTGTAATATTAAATTCATAAAAAGGATCATTTAAAAATACTGTTTCATAATTATCTTTATCATTATAATAATTAATATTATTAAAAGAATAACATTTATAATTTTCATTATTATAAGGACAATCTAAAGAAGTTTCTTTTAATAAATTATAAAAATTATTTATAATAAGTTGTTTTTTTTTAGCTGCAAATGTTATATATTCATCAGTTGTTTCATCATTATCTGGTGATAATGTTTCAAAAGTATTTTTTAAAGTAGATAAATATTCATATACATGAACATTATTTTTAGATTCAGGTAAACCTTCATGTGATTTAAAACGAACAGCTCTTCCTATTACTTGTGTTTTTCTTGTTAATTGCCAAAAAGGTTCTATAATATGAACTTGTCTTACAGCAGTAAAAGATATACCTTCTGAACCACTTTTAGTAATAAATATAATACGAATTAATTTTCCATCTATATTTTGTTTAGAATTAAATATAATATGTGCCATATAATTTAATTGATTATTAGTAGCACTAGAAGTTTTCCACATATAAAAAACTTTATAATTATTATCTTTTACATATGTTTCAAATTGTGTTATTATTTTTGTTTTTAATTCTTCATTGTAATATCCAGCAGATTTTTGTTCTTGTTCTTCTGATGTATTAAATATATTTCCCATTTCAACTGTATCATTTAAAAATGTATCAAATGATATAAAATTTAAATCATCATATTCTAATAATTTACCTATAAATGATACACCTCCACTAGTTTTTTCTCTAAAATCAGAATATATTAAAACTTTTCCAGTAGGAAATAAAATATTATCAAAAGTATAATCTTTCTGTGCACTACGAATTAATTTATCTATTAAATAACTAAATTTAGCAGAATACATTTCAATTTTTTTTAATATATATATAAGTCGTTCTGTTTTTTTTTCTGTTGTTGTTTCAAATGAATCTGATGTATTTATTTTAAATTTATCTTGTAACTCATTTTCTTCATCCAAATTTATTGAACAAATTGATTCAATAAATTTATCAATAGCTATATTATTACCTTTAATTTTTTTTAATATTTCATTATCATTTAATTCGTCATTATTATTTAATTCTTCAATTTCATCATCATCTATGTCTAATTTTTTTATATTTACACTATCTGGAATATATATATTACATATTTGTCTACTTTTTGAACGTAAACTAGATAAATTTATATCATCTACATCTTCCTTACTTCTTCTTTTAGAAGCTTCTATTTCTCGCCCACGTACACTAACATAATTATTTTCTTGATGTTGTCCCATATTAATTTTAATTGTATTTTCAATTGTTTTAGTAGGGATTTCACCTTTTATATAAGAAATTTTACCAGCTAATAGATTTTTTATTTGAGTTATATTTTTAATTTTTGAATAATAACTAAATTTTTTTTCTTGATTAAAATCTTTTTCTAAATATTTTTCAATAAAATTATCTCTTTCTTCAGGCATAATATTAATTAAATTTTTACTACCTTCTTTTATAAGTATACTATTTGTTATTAATTTTTTTACACACTCTTTTATTTTTTTTAATTTACTTTCTATAGTATCTTTCATATTACTATATTTAACAAAATCACCATCATTTATAAAAGTATTTGGATTAAAAGTAAAAGAAACATATAATGTATTATTTTCTATTTCTATATTTAAATAATTAATAAAATTTATATTAACATATATATTTTTTCTTAATTCCTCTATATTTACTATTTGATTAATCATATATGTAAATCTATATAAATTTGCATAACCATTTAAAATATTACTTATAAATGATATTTCTACTGGATTATTTACTATAGGAGTACCACTTAATAAAATTATTTTACAATTTATTGCTGTAGTTAAATCATTATATATATTTATTTTTACTTTTTGAATAGGTGTTAATGTTTTATTTTTAGCTTTTATATTTGCTATAGTTACAATAAAATTATGTATCTCATCAAATATTATTATTTTATTATCAAATGGATTTATATTTTCATTTACTAATTCTATATTTTCTACCAGTACTTCATAGTTTGTACTTTGATTACTTATTTTTACTTTAGTTGGCTCATATTTTTTATTATTAAAAGTTCCACTAATTATTTCAGTTACAACATACTCTTCTTTGTTATGTAATACTATACTACCTAAATATATTTGTTTTTTTACTTTTTTATATATATTTGAAATATCACTACTATTATAATGTGTAATTGTATAATTTTTATAAATTTCATTATTATCATTATATTTAGTGTCACCACATTTAGATAATTCACTAATCCAATTTTGTTTTAATGAAGCAGGAATAAATAATAATATATGTTTTGTTTCTGTATATGTTTCTGTTGTTACAATTGCAGAACAAGTTTTACCTGTTCCTAAACCATGATATAACAATATAGCTCTATATGGTGATTCAACTAAAAATTGATAAATATACTTTTGTCCTTGTGTTAATATAAAATTTTCATATTCATGTTTAGGATGTTTTTTTTCTTCAAAATATGTATCTTCATACTTAGGATATACCCAATTATAAAATTTATTTTTATCTTGTAATAAATATTTTTCTGTATTATTATCCATTATATATATATTATATATTATAATATAAAATAAATCTTATTTATAAAAATTTTGATAAACTAGTAATAATTTACCCATTTCATAAAATTTTTCTAAATTTAATTTACTATATTCATTAAAATTTATATAATCAAAATAATATAATATTACATTTACTATAGACATATGTGTAACTATTAATATATTTTTATCTGTATTTTTATATTTATTTATTATATGTTTTATAAAATTAAAAACTCTATTTTTTAAATCTTCATTATTTTCATTTAATTTAATATTGTCTAATATCATATTATTAGTATTAATATTAAATATTTCTTTCCATTTATCTGGTATTTTATATTCTTTTTCATATTTATTTTTATTATTACTATTTTCAAAATATTCACATAAACTATAATCTATATTTATAATTTTATTATTAGTTTTACTAAAAAAATCTACAGATTGAATACATCTTAAAAATGGTGATGAAAATATCAAATTTATTTCAATTTTTTTCAATATTTCACATTTAGTAAATGCATTAGTAATACCAGTTTTTAGCAATTGTGATTCAAACGAGGGATTATCTAAATCTCTTTCAAAATGTCTTAAAATATATAATTTCATAAGTTTAAAATATTTTATAAATATTTTTATAAATATTTTATAAATATTTTATAAATATATTAATAATAATAATAATATGGGTAAATGTTTATCGAAAAAAGAATTTAATATAGAGAATTTTAAAAATAGTAGTGTAAAACAATATGAAGGTTCATATATAAATAATAATAAAAATGGTTTTTGTATAGAATATTCAATTGATAAAAAAAAAATTTTTGAAGGACAATTCAAAAATAATATTAAACAAGGATTAGGAATTATTTATAATGATAATACAGAAAAAATATATGAAGGACATCTAGAAAATAATAAAAAAAATGGTATTGGAACTGAATATTGTAATAACAATATATTATATATAGGTAATTGGATTAACGATTATAAAGATGGTCATGGTAAATTATATTATCAAATACCTAATGTTATATATTATAATGGTAATTTTAAAAAAAATAAAAAACATGGACATGGAACTTTATATTATAAAAATAAAAATTGTAAATTAAATGGAGAATGGGATAATGATATGTTATTTTATGGTATTGAATATTGGGATAATGGTATACAAAAATATGAAGGTACTTTTAAAAATGATAAATATTTTGGAGAATCTTCATTTTATTTAGAAAATGGTGATTTATATTATGAAGGAACATTTTTAGATGGATTAAAACATGGATATGGTAAAGAATATTTAAATAATAATATTATTTATGAAGGTGATTGGATTAATAATTATAAATCTGGTTATGGTAAAGTATATAATAATAATATTTTAGAATATGAAGGTTATTTTTTTAATAATATTAAATGTGGTTATGGTAAATTATATTTAAAAAATATAACATATATTGGTTATTTATTAAATGATTTATATGAAGGGGAAGGAAAATTATATATAAATGATAATTTATATTATAAAGGTTGTTTTAAATATGGATTAAAACACGGTAAGGGTATTTTATATAAAAATAATTATATTTCATATCAAGGAGATTTTTATAATGATTGTAAACAAGGTATAGGTATTATTTATTATGATAATTCAAAAAATATATTATATAATGGTAATTTAGTAAATGATTTAAGAGAAGGATTTGGTGTATTATATTGGAAAAATAAAAATATATTATATAAAGGAAATTGGTCAAATAATATGAGTCATGGTTATGGATGTGAATATGATATTAATAACAAACTTATTTATGAAGGTAATTGGAATTATAATAATAAAATTAATTAAGATATATTAATATAATTATTTATATTTACACCAAGTTCTTTGACATCCTTTTAATATTTCAGGATTTTCATAAATTATTTCAATTTGTAAAGTTAAGTATTCATTATTTATAGAATGAATTCTTTCAGTTTGACTACCAATATTATATAAATCATATTTTTCCTCATGCCCAGTTACAAAATTACTAATTACTTTACATTTCATAATTTTTAATTTATTGCAAGAAATATATACATAATCATCTATTTTAGGTAGTTTTACCATTTTAGCTCTACCTTTACATTGATAAATAATCCCACTATGATTATTATTTTTATAATCATCAATTAATTTTTTATAATTATATAATTTAGAATTCCAAGATACTTTCCATATTTGCATTATATTTTTTTTATTTTTAAAAAATATCAATTTTTGCAAATAAAATATTGATAAATATTTTTAAAATATTTATATATAATAATTATAATGTCTTGTTTTTGGGATTCATTAATACAATCTATATCTAATCAAGATAAAATCACATTTTTTAATAATAATTTAAATCCTATTGATTTTGCTAAAACTTTAAAACAAAAAAATACATTAACACTTAATGTTACTTGGAATACTGAAAATTTAACTACACAATTTTTAGATGAAAATAAACAAGCAATTGATTCATATGATACAAATACAATTTATAATGGTTATTATTGTTCATCATGTGAACCTTTTTTATTTTTATTATCTGAATTATTAAATATAGAAATTCAACATAATTATAACAATAATTTAATGATTTATAAACATATAAAAAATAATAGATATATTATTAAAATTAATAGTGATAATGGACATTGTTGGAAATAAAATATTTATATAATTCTATTACATTATATATATAAAAAATATAAAATTGATTTAGTTTTAATATATATTAAAATGGATTTTAATAATATTCAATCTTATTCTCAAGAAGAATTAGAAGATATTTTAGATGAAGCATCTGATAAATATTATAATACAAATAAATTAACATTAACAGATCAAGAATTTGATTGTATAAAAGAATATTTAATAAATGTATTTCCTAAAACTAAATATAAAAAACAAATTGGTTGTGATTCTACTGGTAAAATTAAACTTCCAGTATGGATGGGTTCTATGGATAATTTAAAAAGTGAAAAACAAATTAATAATTGGATAAGTAAATATCCTGAAAACTATGTTATTATGAGTAAATTAGATGGAATATCTGCTCTTTTATATAAAGAAGGAGCTTGTACTAAATTATTTACAAGAGGTAATGGAACTATGGGTAAAGATATTAGTCATTTACTTAAATATTTAAAAATACCTGATTTATCTTCATATACAAATATAACAGTTAGAGGTGAATTATTAGTTCAAAAAGAATTATATAAACATATTAAATCTGATTCCGCTAATGAAAGAAGTTTTGTAAGTGGAATAGTTAATAGTAAAAAAATTAATAAATATGTTAAATTTGTAGATTTTGTAGCTTATGAATTAATGTATCCTGAATTTAAAATTTCAGAACAACTTAAAAAATTATCAAAACTTGGATTTAATACTGTTTTAAATAAATCTTGTAAAAATATTGATTATAAATTTTTACAAGAAGAATTAAAAACACAAAAAGATAAAAGTATTTATTTAATTGATGGTATTATTATTAGACATAATGAAAATTATTCATATAATAAATCAGGTAATCCTAAATTTGCAATAGCATTTAAAATGATTTTTGAAGAACAAGTTAAGCAAACAAAAATTATTCAAGTTCATTGGAATGTTTCTAAGTTAGGTAAATTATTTCCACAAGTAGAAATTAAACCTGTTAAAATTGGAGGTAATACTATTAAATTTGCTAGTGGTAAATCAGCACAATTTATTTATAAAAATAAAATAGGACCAGGAGCTATAGTTAATATTGCACGAAGTTGTGATGTTATACCTGATATTGTAGAAGTTATAAATTCAGCAGCAACACCACAAATGCCTGAAACTGAATATAAATGGAATAAAACAAAAGTGGATATATTTAGTATTGATGAAGAAGATAATGAAGATATTAATCTTAAATTAATTGAAGACTTCTTTAAAAAAATTAATACAGCTAATATGGGACCTGGTAATATAGCAAAACTATATGAATATGGATATGATACAATAAAAAAAATTTTAAATATTAAAAAATCACAACTATTAGAAATACCAGGGTTTAAAGAAACCTCTGCAACAAAAATTATTGAAAATATAAAAAATTCAATTAATGAAGCATCTATAATTGATATTATGAATGCTAGTAATGTATTCGGTAGAGGTTTTGGTAGAAAAAAATTAGATTTATTATTTCAAAATATACCAGATATTATGGATAAAGATGCTGATGAAGATTTAATTGAAACTATTGAAGATATTGATGGATTTAGTAGTATATTAGCAGAACAATTTGTTGATAATTTTAATAAATTTAAAAAATTTCTGAAACATTTAAATATTAATACTCATAATTTAAATAATTATATTCCCGATAAAAAATGTGATAAAAATATTGTATTTACTGGATTTAGACATTCCGAATTTGAATCTAAATTAAAACATAAAAATATTGATGTTAGTGATTCAATTAATTCAAAAACTATTTTAGTTGTTAGAAAAGATAATAGTGTAGAATCAAAAAAAATTAAAGATGCTAGATCAAAAAAAATTAAAATTATGAATTTAAATGATTTCACAAAATATATTACATGTTTATAAATATTACTTACGTTTTATTATAAAATAAATAAATGCTATTATAATTATTACTATAACTCCTATACCTAAATATATATAAATTTTATCATCTTCTATTTCTTCCTCAGGAATTATATCTTCTTTATGTGTATATAATTTAGATACATCTAAAATATTTTCTTCAATTTTATTTGGAATTAAAGTTTTATACGATTTGAATAATTTAATTATTTTTTTTTGATTATTTGATAATATATTTGTTTTATTATGAACATATATTAACCATATTTGATATAAATAATTTTTTATTTTTTTTTCATTTGTATAATGGTCTGGTATACTATAACCTAAATCTATATCTCTTTGTAAAATATTATATATATTACCTTTTTTTTTATATGTCCAAAATTTATTATACATTATTTGTAATGTATCAAATACAAGTTTTATTACAACTTCAATTATTTTATTGTATGTTTTATTAGGACCAATTGGTTTCCATGTTATATTATCTAATTTTTGTATAAATATATCATTATTTGTATATGTAAAATATAACATATCACTGTTATTAATTGGTATTAATTTACGACCAAAATTTACAAATAAAACTTCATATGCTTGACTAAGAAATTCTGTTGTACCATATCCTAATATAAAATTTACTTTTAATTTTCTATAAAATTCTTTTGATATTATACTATTTTGTGTAATCATAATATTTTTTACACTTTTAATCATTTCTAACCATATATCTTTACCAGTTTTATTTAATAATGTATGCATAGGTGTATCATTATTAGCTACAATATAAAATCCATTATATTTATATATAAAATCAAAATTTTTATTTAACCATTTATTTAAATTTTTTTCTACATTATAAACATTTTTATCTAATAATATTTCTTTACTCATTATATTTATTATTTTATAAAAATTTAATAATAAATAAATTTAATAATAAATAAATTTTATGTAAATTATATATATGAACAATTTATTTATTGAAAAAATCAAAGATAAATTAAATACTACTAATCCTATATATTTATTAATTATATATAGTTTTATAAGTGCGCTTATAACAATTCTTATTAGTGAATATGTTGAAAAACAAAATGTTTTTCCATTTGTTTGTATACGTTATACTACAGATATAGCCGCATTTATATTCATATATTTATTTATTTTATCACAAAAAGAAAAAACATATATGTTTAGTGAAAATTCGTATAATATGTGGTATTTATCATTATTTATAACAATATTAGGTTTAATATGTTATATAATATATACTAATGCTTTACATAAAGTCGGTCCAGCAAAGACTAAAAGTATATCTTATGTATTTGGTATAATATTTACTTTAGGATTATCTTATATTGTTTTAAAAAATACAGATATAAATTATAAAGGTGTAATAGGATTAGTTTTATGTATAATAGGATTATATTTAGTTGTAAATAATGCTAATTATATTTAAAAATGTTAATTAAATTATTGTATTATTTTTTTATATTTTTTCAAAAAAAGTTATAAATCCCAGTTCCCCCCCCCTTTTTTGAAAACGGTTAAATTAACCGAAATTAACCGTTTTTTTAACCGTTTTTTAACCGGTTTTCTAACCGTTTTAAAGTATTTAAAATTAATATATTTTAATATATTATATGGTGAATTACGAGTGTAAAAGATGTGGATATGAGACAAAACATAAAACAAATCTAAAAAATCATTTAAAGCGCAAAAATATATGTAAACCATTACTCGAAGATATTAGTATAGAACAAATATGTTTTTTGTATGACTTTGATATATCCACAATTTCAACACAAAATACCACAATTTCTCCACAATTTTCCACAATTTCAACACAAAAAACCACAATTTTACAGAATTTAGAAAATAATGAAAATATTTGTAAATATTGTAATAAAAAACTATCAAGAATAGACAGTTTAACTAGACATCTTAAGATTTGTAAGACAAAACAAGAAGAAAGTAATAAATTATGTTTACTAGAAACAGAATTAAAAGAAGTTAAACAAAAATTAGATAAAACTACTACAATGATTACTACAAATAATAATAATACTATAAATAATAATTCAAATAATAATTCTAATAATAATTCTAATAATACCCAAAATATAAATATTCATATAAATAATCTTGGTGAAGAAAATATCAAACATATAGATTACAATTTTTATAATAATATACTAAAAGGAATATATAGTGCAGTACCTAAATTAGTTGAAAAAATACATTTTGATAATGAACATCCTGAAAACCAAAATATAAAATTAACAAATAAAAAAGAACCCTATATTAAAATACGAAAAAACAATAAATGGAAACTTGCTGATCGTAAAACAGAAGTATTAGATTTAATAGATAGTAAATGTTTTTTGTTAAGTGAAAAATATAAAAAGTTATTAAAAAAAAATCATAATTTATCTGATGAACAACAAGATAAAATAGATAGTTTTATCGAACAATATAATGAAGATAATAAGGCATTAATAGATAATTTAATCAATAAAACAGAATTAATGTTATTAAATAATAGTAAATAAACTTTTTAAAAAAATTTTATCAAAAATCTATTTTATTCTTTATAATTTATTGTTCTAAATTTATTATTTAGTAAAAAGTACATTATTTAAAAGTTCTTTTTCTTCTTCTTCTGTTAAATCTTTTGTAATTCCAAATTTAGCTTTTAATGAATCAACACTATCACATTTTTTAATATCATTTGCTAATCTATCACAACCCATATCTAATAAATATTCATATTGTAAATAATCACAACCATTTAATAAATTAAATAAATCATCATTACTACATGTAAAATAACTATTATACCAATTAAATTTATCTTGTGTTGTACAATTTATATCTTTCATATTATATTCATATTCACAAAATGTATAAATTTTATTTAATGTATTATAATCTATATCTTCTAGTGGTAATTCAAAATCTTCTGTCAACATATATTCTTCATTATCTTCTATATTTAAAAGAGCACATATCATTTTTAAATCTTTAATTTTTTTTAATTCAACTTCCAATAACTTATTATCACTAGTTTTCAGTTTCAAAGACATTATTAATTAATAATTAATATAAATCAATTTTAAATATTTTAAATATTTTAAATATATTTATATTTCATAAAATTTGAAAGTTTTTTATAATTTTATTGTACCAAAAAACTTATCCCAAAATAATGTAGTAAATCCATAATTAACAAATTTTTTATTATAATCAAAATGATGTTCTTTATGCGCTAATAATAAATTATCTATATATTTTATTTTTCTAAAATGTCTGTTTATATACAAAGGTTGATGAGATATATAATGAATATATTCAAACATTATATATGCTAGTGTATGACCTTTTCCTATATTTAATGTATATGATATACCAACTAAATTATAATATACTATAAAGCATAAAAATGCTAATGGTAAAGAATAAATTAAAGGTGTCATTAAATGAGTTTTATCTGAAGGATACTTGTGATGTATTCTATGATATTTCCACATAGGACCATGAAATATATATCTATGTGTTATATATTCTATAAAAGTATGTAACCATATACCAAACATAAATAAAATACATTGTATAAATATATTTTCTTCATTATATAAATAAGTTGTAATATGTATAGACCACCATATAAATGAAAATAATATAAATGAAGGAACAATAAATATATTCATATATTATAATTTTACAAAAATATTTTTATATATTTCTATATTTTTTTTATTTTTCCAAATATTTTTTCTTTACAATTTTGATAAATAAAATAACATATTTTGTCTTGTATATCAGATGGTAAATTTAATATATATAATAATTTGTAATCAATATAACAATTATATTCTTTATATAATAATTTTTTCAAAGTTTTTTTATAATAATTATATGCTAAATTAAACTCATATAATATATCTTGATACATAAAATATAAATTTTCTTTTTTTAGTTCATATTCATATTCTAAATCGTCTAATCTATCTTGTTCCCATTTAAGTTCTCTACACATTTATATTTTATATTACATAATCAATTTTTTTTAATTTTTGTTAAATAATAATTTTTTTAGGACTATAATTAACTATCCAAAATAATTCATATATTATAAATAATATACCTAAAATTTTTAAAATATTATCTTTGTATTTACAACCTTTATAAATCAAAAATGGACCAACTATTATAATAGCAAAAACTCTACCAGGTTGTTCACTTATTATCATATAATATAATAATAAATTTTATTATAAATTAAATATTATTCATAATTAATTTATCTGCATTATTATTATTAATACAAAAAGAACATATATGATCATAATAAATCATTGTATTATGTCCTGTAAAAAATATATCTTCTAAAACATTATCTATATTTACAAGATTTTTTTTTAATTTATTTAGTATATTATTATTTATTTTACTATCTAAAAATTTGTATATTATAAATAATCTTCTATAATATTCATTATATACTAATCCACAATCAACACAACGTTGTGGATCAGATTCTCTAAAAATATCATCCCATAATTCTTTATTAATAATTAATTCATAATAAATTTTATATGAATTATCAATTTTTTTAGTATTATGTATAAAGTCTAAATATTTATGTCTTAAATATAATTTATTCATTATTTATTTAAAAAAAAATTTGTATTTAAATTATTTACATACATTTTAATATATTAGATTTGGATAATATATATATATTATATACAATTCCAATTACAGAAATAATATTAATTATTTTTAATACTAGTTTTATTTTTGAATTTGAAGATTCACAATCTTTTGTATCTATCATCAAAAATTTAAATAAAACTAAATTATAAATTACACCTATTACTATACCTATAATTGGTATAGCAAATACTATATTATTATTTAATAAAAGTATAGCATTAACAATAAATAAAACAAATTGACCCAGTAACATAAGTTTGAGAAAGTTAAACGTTTTTTTATTATAACATTCTGATTTTCTATTTTCTATTGTTTTTTTATAATAATAAAATAAACATATATATAAAATTATAGGTATTAAATATATAACCATAATCATAACTACATATGGTTTACAAGAATCTAAAACAATTGAATTTATATTTTTCTTGAAAATATTAAATAATTCACATTCTTCAATTTCTCCTTTTTTACTAATTTCATCCATCGATGAAATTAAAGGCATTAAACTAACTATACATTTTTGTTGAATTTCTTTAGGCACTACATTTAAGAAACAAGCAAAAATTTGTGATAAATATTGTGTAACTCTATTATTCATATATATATATATATATAAAAAAATATTATATACATTTATTTAATTTTTTTATTATTGTATAATTTTTAATTTTGTCGTTTTTTTCAGTTTTGGATAAAAAATAATATTTAATATTTATATTATTATTTATTTTTACTTTTTTATTAATTTTTTTTTTTATTTTTTTTGTTATTTGTGAATTGGAATTTATAATTTTACCGCATCTTAAAACTATCATTTAAGTAAATCATATTTAAATATATGTTTATTTTTAAACTATTGATATATTATTTTTATTTACTATTAAATATAGTAATTTCATAGATATATATAAATAATCTTCATCTTCATATTTTAGATTTGTTACATAACTTGCGTCTGGTTTATAACAGTTTATTCCATCTATAATAAATGGTTTTTCAATAATATATTCACAAATATCATTTACATATATATAATAAATTACATTTAATTTTGATACTATAAAATCTAATAAATCATTTACATTATCATTAAATTTAGTTAATAATAATTGTTTGGTTATATTTATTAAAATTGTATTACATATGTATGAATCTATTGGACTAAATTTAGTTGTTAATAAATTATTAGTTTCATATAATATAACATAATTTTTATTATTTACAAAGTTATTAAATTTTGGTTTTAAAGTAGGACAACTTTGAATTTCACTATTTATTTTATCTATACTATTTTTATCTTTAATATTAATAATATTATCAGTATATATATTCGGAAAAATTAGTGATAAACCAAATAAATCAATATATGTGTTAGGTAAATATGAAAATTCAATTTTAATGTTGAAATTATCTGGCAATTTAACATAATTTATATATTTACAAATATTTTCTATAACATCATATGATAATTTATTTTTTAAGCTTAATAATGTAGTAATCCATATTATTTTTATTTGTTTTTTTGAAATATACATTTTAAATATCTTTCCAAAAAAAATCAATTTAATTTATAATTTTATATAAAATTGAATGAATTAATATATAAAAATATGTATAATAATTTCATTTATATTATTTATTAT
>Ga0222717_10001637_pt1 | contig 18078 bp, 13 predicted proteins | sample C33_18DmetaG_FD_165053 | JGI IMG/M metagenome (GOLD analysis project Ga0222717, IMG submission 165053) | Estuarine water microbial communities from San Francisco Bay, California, United States - C33_18D | ecosystem: Environmental > Aquatic > Marine > Unclassified | place: USA: California...
CTGACATTCAGTTCAAGCCACGTCGTGGCGGAGACGAAGAAGTAGCGCAGACACTCAATAAGTTGTACATGCAGATAGCAGATAACAACAAACTCGATTGGGTAGAGCAGCAGGTATTCAGTGACGGTCTGATTATGGACGGGCGTGGGTATTTCGACTGCCGTATAGATTTCAGTGATCACGTTGAGGGTGAGATCCGTATCACCGCGAAAGATCCGTTGGACATACTGATTGACCCAGACGCTAAAGAGTACGACCCAAAGACATGGAACGAGATCTTCGAAACTAAGTGGATGACGCTTGATGAGATCGAAGAGATGTACGGTAAGAAGAAAGCTGATGACCTGCTATTTATTGCAGAGAACGGTAATACGTTTGGGCGCGACTCGGTTGAGTACGAGGAGACCCGTTACGGCGACACAGACAGCGCTGACGACTACTTAGGCAGCTCGGCTGATGCAGAGGACTATCGCAACGTAAGGGCGCTTAGAGTCATCGAGAGGCAGCACCGTAAGATCACACGAATCGATTGTTTTGTTGATCCTAATACGGGTGACGCAAGGCCAGCGCCTGAAGCGTGGAACGACCGCAAGATTAAGAAGTTTGCCAAACAGTATGGCTTGTCTGTTATTAACAAGATGCAGAAGAAGGTTCGTTGGACAGTGACCTGCGACAAAGTGGTACTGCACGATGACTGGTCGCCCTACAACGACTTCACCATTGTTCCTTATTTTTCTTACTTCCGTAGGGGCCGACCATTCGGCATGGTGCGTAATCTGCTGTCACCACAAGAGCAGTTAAACAAGATCAGTAGCCAAGAGCTGCACATTGTTAATACCACCGCCAATAGTGGCTGGATGGTAGAGACAGGCTCATTGGTAGGTATGACTGCGGATGACTTAGAAGAGCACGGCGCTGAAACAGGGTTGGTCATTGAGTACGCCCGTGGCACAAATCCGCCTCAAAAAATTAGCCCTAATACTATCCCCACTGGTTTAGACCGTATTGGGCAGAAAGCGGCGGCTAACATTCAGGCGATAAGTGGTATCAACGAGTCGATGCTTGGCACTGATAGCGCTGAGGTATCTGGGATTGCTATCCGCGCTAAGCAGAACCGTGGCGCGATAATGATCCAAGTACCTTTGGACAACCTGCGCAAGACTCGCCACTACTTGGCTGAGAAAATACTTAACCTAGTGCAGACGTTCTACACCGAAGAGCGAATCATTCAAGTGACCAACGACGCTGACCCACTCAAGCCACGCGAGTCGATGGTCATCAACGAGATGACCCCAGAAGGCAGGATCATCAACGACTTAACGCTGGGTGAGTACGACGTTGTAGTGGCAACAGCGCCTGCCCGTGACTCGTTTGATGAGGTGCAGTTCGCAGAAGCACTGAACTTACGTCAGGTCGGTGTAGCTATACCTGATGACGCGATTATTGAGTACTCACACCTAGCTAAGAAAGGTGAGCTGGCTAAGCGTATACGTATGCTTACAGGTATCGAGAAGACTCCAGAGCAGCAGCAGGCGGCAATGGCGGTACAACAGATGCAGATGCAAGAAGCGCAGCTTGAGCTGGCTAAACTGCAGGCTGAGGTTCAGAAAATTAACTCTGAAGCTGCTATTAACATATCTAAGGTGCAGGACACCACCGACGTTCAACCACAGTTACGCATGGCTGAACTACAAACCAAGATCGAGATAAAGATGCAAGAACTGCAGCTTCGTCGAGAACTAGCTGATCTAACCAATGAAGTTAGAACCAATCAGCAACAAACCCAAGCCGCAGCGAGAATTGCTACAACAGCAATGCAGACCGGCGCTAAAACCCGTCCAACACAATAGGAAATTCCATGTCAGACGAAAATGAAGTTCGAGAAACAATAATAATGCCTGGGGCTGACTCTCCTGAACCCGTTCAGGAAAAGTTCGACCTTAACTTTGGTTTAGGCGAAGAGGTGGAAGATGCGGAACAACCCGCTGAGGAAGTGGAAGAGGACGCTATCGAAGAGACAGAAGCGGTTATCGAGGAAGAAGAAGAGGTAGAAGAAGAGGTAGAAGATGACACAACCGATGACGGCGACCAAGAAGAAGAGGATGGCGATACTCCTGAAGAGGAAGAAGTTGCCGCTGAAGCCCCCGAAGAAGTAGCGCCGACTAAAACTAAAAAGCCGATGGTGCCGAAGTCTCGTTTAGATGAAGTGTTATCTAAACAAAAAGCTTTGCAGAAGCAACTTGACGACATGAAAGCTGCACAAGTTGTAGCCGAAAGTGCGCCAGAAGAGTACGACTTTGCCACTAAGGAAGTGGAGTATCAGACTCTAGTGCTCGATGGCGAAGCAGAAAAGGCAGCAGCGTTACGCCATGAGATGAGAAAAGCAGAACGAGAGCAGATGGCTTTCGAGATGCGTCAAGAAATGACACAGACGGTCAATCAAAATCAGCAAGCTACTGCTTTGCAGACGGCTGCGACTGACTTGGAGGTCAACTTCCCAGTTTTCGACCAGAACTCTGAGTCTTATAACGCTGAATACACTCAAGAAGTAATCGATCTACGCGATGCGTTTATTACGCAGGGGCATGGTGCGGTAGAAGCATTAGGTAAAGCGGCTAATTTCGTAGTTAAAAACTACGACTTGGTAGAAGCGGCAGCGGATGAAGGTTCTGCATTGAGCGGTAGTAAAGCACCAGCTCGACGGGCGGACGAGGTTGCTAAGAAGCGAGCTGAAGTATCTAGGAAGTTAAAAGCAGCTGACGCGCAACCCCCCGAATTGCCGGGAGAAAGCTCTGCTAATCGAGGCGAGAAAGGGCTTGATGTGGCTTCTATGTCCGAAGACGAGTTTAACGCCTTGCCAGAAGCTACGTTAAAGCGGCTGCGCGGCGACATTGTATAAGAGGTAAGAATGGCAGATAGAGATCCAAGGTTAGCCAGAGCAGGTGTCTCTGGCTTTAATAAGCCGAAGCGAACACCCAGTCACCCTAAGAAGTCACATATTGTTGTGGCTAAAGAGGGTGAAAAGATAAAGACAATTCGGTTTGGTGAGCAGGGCGCAAGCACCGCCGGTAAGCCAAAAGCTGGTGAGTCAGACAAGATGAAAGCAAAACGTAAAAGCTTTAAATCTAGGCATGGAAAGAACATTGCCAAAGGCAAGATGTCCGCAGCATATTGGGCAAATCGCGTAAAATGGTAGCAAAAATAAGCTTGCTACTTTTAGTACTAATGCTAATATTCACTAATCGCCAGACCATGCGAGATTGGTTCGTGTCGTACACGTTAAAAACGTAAACCGCCTGTAAAGGCGTAAAACCTTCCGAGGTCGCACCTCGTTAATAAGCGCTAGTTCGTCTCCCCGCGATAGAGGGAAACGGGTTAGCCGCTCCATAAGTCGGCTATATGAATAGTGCCTATGCACTAACAAAACTTATATGTCTATTATTGGAGGCCAAAATGGCTTTAACGAACTTCGGAACGCTTTCAGGCGATCAACTACAGGCGTGGAGCCGTGACTTTTGGAAAGTTGCACGCAACATGTCTTTCATCAACCAGTTCGCAGGATCTGGTCAGAACGCAATGGTTCAGCGTATTACTGAACTAACCAAGAGCCAGAAAGGTACTAAGGCAAACATTACGTTGCTTGCTGACATGACTGGTGACGGTATCACTGGTGACAACACTTTAGAAGGTAATGAAGAAGCGCTACGCGCCTACGACATCACCATCGAGTTGGATCAACTACGCTTTGCTAACCGCATCGCTGGACGTATGACCGACCAGAAGACTGTTGTTAACTTCCGTGAGCAATCTCGTGACGCACTTGCATATGCAATGGCTGACCGTATGGATCAGTTGGCGTTCTTAACACTGTCTGGTGTTGCTTACACAAGCAAAACAAACGGTGCCTTGAGAGCTACTTCTGGAACTGCTGGTCACGAACTAGTAGACCTTGAGTTTGCTTCAGACGTTTCTGCTCCTACGAGTGCTCGTCACCGTCGCTGGGATGCGACTGACGGTTTGGTAGCTGGCGCAACTAACGCTGTTGCTGCTGCCGACAAGATCTCTTACGAGTGTATCGTCAACTTGAAAGCCTTCGCCAAAGACAACTACATCCGTGGTTTACGTGGTGCTGGTAACGAAGAAGTCTTTCACATGTTTGTAACACCTCAGCAAATGGCTGCTTTGAAGTTAGATGCTTCATTCCTAGCTAACGTTCGTAACGCTGGTGTTCGCGGTCAAGCTAACAGCCTGTTCTCAGGTTCAAGCAGCTTGATGGTAGACGGCGTGATGATCCACGAGTTCCGCCATGTGTTTAACACATCAGGCGCTACAAGTGGTGCATCAGGTAACGCTGGCGCTGCTGGCTACAAGTGGGGCGCCGGTGCAAACGTAGACGGTGCTCGTGCATTGTTCTGTGGCGCACAAGCTCTAGCGATGGCTGATATTGGCAACCCTGAGATTGTTGAAGACACCTTCGACTACTCAAACCAAGCTGGTATTTCTATCGGTAAGATCTTCGGTTTACGCAAGCCTAAGTACAACAGCGACGTAAGTGGCAACGTACAGGACTTCGGTGTAATCGCGCTAGATACCGCTGTATAAGCGGCTTGACCCCCTCTCAGGAGGGGGTCTTTTTTTGGAGAGTTATATGTTTGGTTTTGGTCGTAAGAAACGAGACGAAAAGGTAAAGAAGCAAACTACGTCCCAACGTAAAGCGGGTTCCAATAGCCCAGCAGCGCGTAGAGCGGCAGCAAAAGCTTCCACAAGAAGCCGTCCATCAGCTTCAGCCTACGCAAGTGTGGAAAAAACACCTAAAGGTAGACCAAAGGCGACAGCTTCTAAGACCCCTGCGAAGACCTCAACAAAAGCGGAACTCCGCAAGAAGGCCGCAGCAAAAGAAAACATAGCGGCTTCTGCAAGTAAGGTCACAGGCAGCAAAAAGACAAAAGGCGGAGAGTACAAAACTTTCTCCAAGGGCAGTACAGCAGCCCAAAGTTTCAGGTCTAAGTATGCCGCTGCAATGGCAGAAAATAAAAAGCTAAAAAAAGAAGGTAAGGCTATTAAGAAGACGTTCACTTGGAACGGCAACAAATACTTAACTAAATAAAAGGTAAACCATGAAGGTTGTTTCTAAAGAAGATATTCGGGTAGCCACTCTGTCAGGCGGCGTGTTTGTACTTACTGCAAACGAAGCGGTCGAGTGTGCTGACGAAATAGGATTAATTGCAATGCAGATGGGCGCTAAGTTGGTGTCCGAAAGCAAAACAAACGAGGTTGTAGAAGAGCAACCTGTCGAAGAATCTGCCGAAGGTAGAGGTACTTACTACGGGGAAGATATACCCCCAGAAGAAAACACCCCATCAGCAGAGCTGGTTTCAGTTATGGAAGCTCTTATAGAAGGAGGTGATCCAGTTAACTTTAAAACGGATGGTAGCCCAAAGGCTAACGTCGTCAATAAGGCCATAGGCCGCACGGTTTCTACCAGCGAGCGAGAAGCAGCGTGGGAAGAAGCCCTTAATAGTTAGAGGCTGATATGACAGTTACTGTACAGAGCGTTATTGATCGCGTTCAAACAATATTACAGGACACCACGGGTATTCGATGGCCTGTTGTTACTGAATTAGTTCTGTTTGTAAACGATGCGCAGCGCGAGATTGCTTTGATCAAACCAGATGCAAGTGCTGTAAACGCTACCGTAACTTTAGCTACAGGTACAAAGCAAGAGATACCCGCTGCGGGTAACAGGCTTCTCCGTGTTGTAAGAAACATGTCAGCAGCCTCCGGTGGCACTGGCAAGAGATCAGTGAGACTTGTGTCCCGTGAAGTGTTAGATGCTCAAACTCCAGATTGGCACGACCCAACTGTATCTGGAGACGCTGCACATACTGCCGTTATAAAGCACTATATCTATGACGAGCAGAACCCACGTAACTTTTATGTCTATCCCGGCGTTGCCGGTAATTCTTTCATAGAGATTATTTATTCCTCTAATCCATCAACGGTGGCGCAGGCAGATAACCTAAGCATCCCAGACATATTTGCCAACGCTGTGATGGACTACGTGCTTTTCCGCGCTTATACGAAGGACGCTGAGTACGCAGGTAATAACCAGCGAGCAAGCACGCACTACAATTTGTTTATAGCTTCCGTAACTGGCAAAGCGCAGATAGACGCGATCACTTCGCCAAACGTAGATTCAAATAGACAGACAAGTATTCTCCCTCAACAAGTTAGAGGCTAATAGATGGCTGCTTACGAGTCGCTTTTATCCGAGATCATCCCAATGGTGCCAAGCTGCACAGATACGCTCATTGAGCAAAATATCCGTGCCGCTGTAATCGAGCTGTGTGAGAAGTCAAAAGTATATCAAGCTGAACTAGACCCAATCACAACCGTAAAGAACCTGTATGAGTACGACCTAGAAGCACCTTCGGGTACAGCGGTGCATGAAATTATTTGGGTGACTTATAACGGTGTAGATCTTGAGGCTTCAACTACAGCTTTGATTGAGCAACGTAAACCTAAGTGGCGGCTAGAAGGGTACCAAGGTACACCGGAGTACTTTGTCAAACAGTCCTCCTCTCTGTTTCATTTAGTACCCGTTCCAAGTGCCACCGAAGTTGACAGCATATTGTTACGCGTTGTGCTCAAGCCGACGTATAGGTCTAGTGGGTGCGACGACGATGTAATGAATGATTACCGCGACACCATAGTTAACGGTGCGCTGTATCGATTACTTCGTATCCCCGGTCGTGAATGGACGGATTATCCAGGCGCTCAAGTATACGGCTCTTTGTTCTTAGAAGGCTTAGCAGTTGCGGAAGGGCGTGCATTACAAAAAGAAACAAGAGTAGCTAGGAAGGTTAGGTATGGCGGAGCAGGCGGCATCTACAGGATTACGGATACTGGGTACTCAAAGAGAAGATGAAGGAGCGCCTGAACCAGTTGTTGGTGATATTCGTCAAGACTGGGATAGCGTCGGTGTTGCTATACAGAGGCTTATACAGGATTACCCGCAATTGTCTTTTAGAGCAGAAGACGTTTATGCGGCAGTGGTATCTGGCGAAGCGGTTTACTGGAAAGCCCCAGAAGGATTTGTAATTTCTACTACTGAGGTAGATGAGTTTACAGGTAATAAAACACTTTTGATTTGGTTGGCTTGGTCTCATAAGCGCGGAAACAAGAACGTACTTATGTACTACCCCTTTTTTCAAAAGCTAGCCAGAGACATGGGCTGGGAAGCCGTTGAAGTAAGAACGCCGCTCCCTGAGATGAGACAAATTTTAGTAAGCGCTGGGTGGCAAGTAGACACCGTAGTGTATCGATTAGAGGTGTAGAGATGGGTAGTAAACCAAAGAAGCAAGACTATCAAGCAAGCGAAGCTGAGAAGACTTCCGCGTCTGTAGCTATGGCAGAGCGTAATTACTTTAAGCAGAAGTACGACCCGCTCCTACGAAATATGCGCGACCAGTCTCGCTCTGATGATAACCGCTTAAATCTTCGACGTAGAGCTAACGCTGACACAATGCAAGCGCTTACCGCAGATCCTAGTTTTGCAAATACGCAACGTACAGGCAATGCGGGTCTTGCGTCTAATGCACTTCTGGGCCAGCTAGGAATTGCAGAAAAAAGCGCCGGTGATATTAAAAACACAATGCAAACAGGCGTGTTAGGCACGGCTCGTGGTCAGGCAGCGGATGCTCAAACAGGTATGGCACAAGCTTCTAGGTTAGCCACCAGTGACGCATTGAACAGAGCGAAAAACAATAACGCAGTTAGAAGCGCCAAGATGACAGCCGCTGGAAAAGTGGCTAGGGCAGCTACGCAAAAATATGGAGAGCTAAATCCCGATTCTAAATTAGGTGGTTTTTTCAATCGTGCGAATAGTGCTTACGATGACGCACGGGCGGCGGGGTACTAGATATGTACGAAGGTAGACTATCTGAATTCGGTATAAGCAACCCGCAAGCAGGCGCGTTACCTGAAGTTAAAGATCCAGAAGCCGCTTACGCTGCGATTACACGCGGGGACTACCTTGACTACGTAAAAAAATATCGAGGCTTTGAAGAAGAGCTAATCAATAAGTCGCAGACGGACACCAGCTTAATTGATGCGGCGAGAGAAGATTCAGCCGCAGCTCCAGATATTATGAGGCAGTCGGCAGCTCGTAACGTATCCCGTTACGGTACTCAACTAACACCTGCACAGCTTCAACAACAAGAGCGCGGCCTACAGCGACAAGGCACCCTTGGCTCAATACAGTCTGTAGCCGATGCGCGTATAGCGCAGACTGAAAACAATCAAAGGCTACTGTCTGACTTGATCAACATAGGCCAAGGCGTAAATAGATCATCGCTGTCTCAGCTAGGCAGTGAAGCGGCTAATGCCAACTCTCGTAGGCGGGCTTACGACAATGCTAAAGCACAGTCGAAGGCGCAAACATATTCCACTGTCGGTAGTTTGGCATCCACTGCGATTCTTGCCGCAGTATTTTTATAGGGACTCAGTATGGGACTTTTAGAGGGTTTTTTAGCACCAGACGCTACAGGTTACCAAGATAGGCAGACCAATCGCAGACTGGCTGTAAAAGCTGATGATCGAGCAGAGAGAGCCTTACGTATTCAAGAAGGCGATGCAAGGCGGGGGGAGACACAGCGTTCTTACAACGACACCTTTAATTTAGCTTACAGAGAAAATTATATTGACCAAAGTGACCCTACAAAAGTTACGGGTCAGCTAACAAAGAAATTAGCACAGAATGATGAGATAGCTAAACAGTATACGTTCAACATGCTAGAGCAGCGCGGAGTTTTTGGTAAAGGTGTAAAAGCTGATCAGATTACTTACGACAACGACACTCAGTTATTCTCTCTAAAAACAATAAATGCCCAAGGGGAAGATGGCGCTGCCACTTATGATGGTAAAAGCAACGACAACTCCGAAGTTATTCAGGTTCCGTTATCTGATATTAACGGGATGCTTAATCTTTTTCATCGCACTACTGTGTTATCAAACTTAGGTTCTGACAAAGAGGCAGCTATTGCTCAAATGGGAGCGACAGGCGCTTACGTAGAAAGAGAATTGGCAGTACTAGACGCTTTGCAACAGGCAGATCAAGAAGCTTTCAGAGATGCTGTTTCTCTACTGTCTAAATCTGGCGAACCTGATGTGCCAGCAGCAGAAAGAGAAGAAGCACTTGAACTAGCTGAAGAGATAGCTCGTAACGCATCATCTCGGATAGCCGATCCTGTAGGGCGAGAAGATACTTATGAAGGGCCAGTCACACGCGACGAGTTAATCAAACTTGGAATCACAAAAGAGAAATGGGCAGGACTGTCGAACAGTGAGAAAGAACAAGTTCTGGAAACACTTAACAATAGGCGATTCGTAAGCAGAGATGTCGCTGGGACAGCCAAAGGTGTAGGCGCATATGTTCAAGACAAGGTTGAAGGGCTTGGGGACATAGCTACAGATGTGTTTGAACGCGCACGCACAAGTGATTTTGGTAAAGGCTTAGGTTTTGCTGGCCCATTAGAGGAATTTACGCCCACAGAAAAAGATACAAACTTGCGTCGAGTTGAAGCGGAACAAGCAGCAAAACCAGCAGTTACTATGGACGATCTTAATAAGTCGTTTAGTGAAATAGAAACTGGATTTGTAGATAAAGACTCAGATACAAAAGCCAAAATGGTCGCTCAACAAAAACAACTTGATAGACTAGAAAAGATAGCCGAAACACAAGAGCTAACGCCTAAACAAAAAGCGCGTATGGACGCTATCAAAGACAATTTGAAGGCTGGCAGTATGCAGAACTCAAATACTGAGGCAAACGAATTTTTGATCGAAAATTCTAGCGACGAGTTACCGTCGCCAGCATCTGAAGCTGCCCCTGACTATAGAAAGGTTGTAGCGGGCAAGTCTGTAGAAGAAATCAACACAATGATTGCTGACGGCTCTCTGAAGATTTCACAGGCGGAAGCGAAAAGTCTTGCTGAGAAGTTAGAAAGCGAAGGCATAAAGACCATCGATGATATCTACAAGGCTAAGACATCCAAGCTAGATAAAATCCTTAGCCTTTCTGTACTTAGAATGTTTGCACCTAGCGATGCTCAAGCACAAAACATAACAAAAGCCATGCGAAATATCGAAGATGGTGGGACGCTAACCATGACTCCGAATGAAATCATAGATAACCGCATCGCAGCGAAAAACAGCGATATATCAGGCTCCAATAGCGAACGCGGCTGGCTTGAGTACGAGCGCAATTTAAGAAATGACGCAAAAACCGAAGCCAGCGCTACCACTAAGGGTATAAGTAAAATTGTAAGCGACGTTACTGGTTACATGTACGACGACAATAATGAGTTAGCGAGCGACTCTCGGTCAGTCAAAAGGCTTCTTCAGCAGGATATCCGACGGCTAACTAGGTTATCGCTGGACGCTAATTCTGCGCAAGATGCAGAAAAATACAGAGTCGCAAAATCTCAGTTATTAAGTTTAGCCCTGCAAGCGATGGGCAAGTCTGGAGAAGGTGTCGGGTTCATTGAAACTTTATCAAGTGTCTTTAATGAAGGCTTCTCAGGTTCTCCTAGGGGAGAGCTGAACAACCTAACATCTGACGGCACGTATATTTTCTATCAAGAACCTAACTCATCTGGGCGACTAGAAAAAGTTGGTGAAGGTATATCGATTGCTGAGCTGATGAAAATTGATTCAGAAATGACTGAACAAATTTTAGAAAAGGTTAGAGGTAACTCATCCAATGGCTGAACAGGATATTGATAACGGGTCGATAACATCCATTCTCGATAATCTACGGAACCCAAAAGTTAATATGGCGGGGGCTGTAAGAAACCCTGTCTATACGCCAGAAGAAGAAACTATCGGCGTAGGCGAAACTTTTGCACGGGGCATGAGAGCCGGTGCAAGAGGCATGGGCGCGGACTTAAATTACTTACAAGCCCTTGCAAGCAGCGTCGTTGGAGATGAGGAAGGCGTAAAACGCAACGTCAGAGAGGCAAGTTATCAGGAAGGACTAGCAGCTGACGCGCTAAAAGGTTTACAGCAATTTGATGAATTCATCGAAGAACCAACCTTCGATGGCTTTGTTACGCAGGTTACAAAAGGCACAGCTCAATTAGTACCGTTTGCAATCTCATCTGTTTTGAGTGCGGGGTTTGGCGCAGCAGCCGGTGTCGGCGCGAAAATAGCGGCAGAAGGCAGCAAGCTTGCTGCGAAACGTATTGTAAGAGACTCTCTTGAGAAGACTGCCAAAGGCATAGCCTCACCTGATGAAAAAGATATAGCAGAAGCTACTTGGGGATTGGCTAAGCGAGCACGTTATGGGGCGTATGCAGGCGCTGGGGCTTCTGAGTTTGCCCCCATGTCAGGTTCAAATTTCTCAGAGGCAATAGATTCTGGAGAAGACCCGAATGATCCAATGGTTGCTTTCAGAGCTGCAGCCCTAGGTGTACCACAAGCAGCTATCGGAGTTGGCGGCGAAGTAGCCCTACTTAAACTGATCGGTAATCGAGCCAAGAAGATGTCTGGCGGTAATGCCAAAACAGTAATGGGTAGGTTGGCGCAAGACTTGGGTACAGGTTTCCTACGCGGCGGCGCAATTGAGGCGACCACGGAAGTAGCCCAAGAAGGTTTGTCGGTACTCAACCGTGCTCAAATGGACGAAAATTTCACGGCGCAAGATGCCCAGATGCGTTTGGGCGAGTCGGCATTTGCCGCGTTCTTTGGTGGCGGTGCTTTCTCCGGCGCTGGTTCTACTGCCGCTGGCGGTATACGTGAGCTTAGAAACGTAAGCATCCCAGATTCAGTAAAGCAGAAATCAAGAGATCTGCTCGATCAGGGTAAGCAAGCGATTACCGATATTACTGCTAACGAAGAAAGCTTTGCTGACGGTGACACACAGTTTACAAACGCAGAACCGCAAAGCGATTTGAAAGCGCAGCTGGAGGCAATGTCAGATAGTGGTAACGCTAAAGCGGCGGTATGGGTAGAAAGCCCTGAACCTGTTTATGACGCAAAACCAAATGGCGACATAAGCGTCAAGATTATAAACGGCGAGAAAGTCTTCGTTTCCTACATCGCCGGGCGCGGCACTATTATTTCTCCGTATTACGACGTAGTGGAAGGTGTCCGCAATGACAAAGCCTCTGAAGACGTACTTGCTGCGGCGTTAGGTTACAGCGGTACAAAGCCTGGAGATGCAGACCGCGCTGTTCAGGTGATGGACGCTCAAGGCCGAATCATTACTGAGCAAGCAACTAACGAAGCCGGTGAAGCCGACGCGATGATTGCGCTGCAGAAACAGATGCCCGAAGGCGGTTCTATTAGAGTCATAGGTGCAGAAGAAGCGGTACTCAATCGGCAGGAGAAAGTGCAAGCCGAGGCAGCACCTGTAGTAGAAGACGTTGTAGAAGACCAAACTGAAAATTTTGCTGATTATTCTTTTGAGCAGGAGTCGCAAGTTGCAGACAAGTTGTCGTTAGCTGACTCTCTGGTTGCCGAGGGCGATGTAGACTCTGCTTTAGAGGTCTACTCAAACGTAGCCGCAGAAGGTACTGAAGCCCAGAGACAAGAAGCCCAAGACAAGATAAATGAGATTCTTGGCAATGAACCTATTGTTCGGGATATGAATGTTGACCCTGATACGGGACAAACTAATCGATCTGTCGGCGGGGAGAGTTTTGATAACTCACCCTCATTGGCGGGGCAAAAGCAGTTTGAAAACCTGTCTCCACAAGAAGCTGCCGCGCGAAGAGCCGCAGCAAAAAAAGACTTTGAGCAAAGGCAAAGGCAAAACCAATCAACTCAAGGGCGTAGAGTTTTGGACAGAAAAGTCGCTGCGACTACTAAAGCAGTGGACTGGCTCGATGCAGTTGTACCTGACAACCCCAGAACGGTTGTAAAACCCAAGGCTGTAACTGCCTCCCTAAAAGAAGACCGCGACCGTAAAAAACAAATACGTCTTCAAAAGCGAAGAGATAAAATTCGTTTTGTTGGGCAAGCTAATGCCACCACACGCGTAGAAGCGGAAGAAGCCGCAGAAAGAGAAGCGATAGGGCAGCGGATAGATGCGCTGGCAACAGCAGAACCCGAAAACGAAAGGTTGCAGGCGTTAAATGAGCAGTATCAAGAAGCTGACCCACAAGGCCGACAAGACATCGTTGACGCTTTGCGAGGCGAATTTACAGCAACTGAACCTAACTCAGGCAGTGTCCTTGAAGTGGATTCTGATGGGCCTGATCCAGATACAGATGTAGATTTCGAAACGGGCATTGAGAACGATGTCGCTGATCCTTTTTCTGGCGTAAGTGAACAAAGCGCACAGTTAACCGCAGAGCGCAGCTATGCAGAAGTACCGTTGGATGCGGACGGTGTTATACGTGAATACGCAAACGGGCCGAAAGCGAGGCAAGAATTCCAAGAGGCTTTTAAAGGAGTATACACACCGGACTTTAATGACGGTGGCTATTGGCAGCGAATGTCACCGTTTATGCTGCAAGGCTTAGTCAGGCTCCGTAAGGCTGGCAAAGAAATAGAAATAGAGCCACCTTCTCGTCGCGCAACCGAAAGGCGTTGGGATAGCAGAACTAACGAAACAACAGAAGTTGCCACTTATGGCGTAAAAGTTTTTTCCTCTGAAATAGACCTTTTTCGCCACCAATCTCGTAAAACGAAAACTATAACCAACCCAGAAACGGGCGAAAAAGTAAAAGTCCCCGTCGATGAACAGCTACTTTCATTGGAAGAATTTCTTGCCGCTGAAGTAGGATTAGCTACTTCTAGTCAGTATGCCAAGACCAGTGGGTTTTCTATTGAAATGCCGCTAGCGGAGTATGACCCCGACACACGGCAACAGGGGTTAATGACTGGTGAGCGCCGACCTATCAATTTAGTCGATGTGGCAAATGCTGGTAGGCGTTTGTTAGCGACTCGCTTGCAACAAGATTACACCGCCGGTTCGGATGCAGATGCGTTTTTAGAAATGATTAACGAGTTGATTGGGCGCGGCTATAAAGTCTTTGTAAATGCCCAAGGGAAGAACGGCAATAGACAAGTAGATATTACAACTACTCAAGCCGTGAAACCCGCAAAATCAGGCAAGCAGTTAAGACAAGAAGGTAGTTCGATACTGAATGAGCTGGCTTTGCACCATCAAAAGGTATCTGTTTGGTATTTAGAGAACTCTGACTTCCCTACCGCTGAACAAATAAGTGCTGGCCTACCAGAACTGAAGCGCGTAATACGGGACAATGCCCCAGATGCACCGCTTCCCCCAGCATACTTGCAGCCAATACTAAACACGCCTGCTGGCATAGACAGTCGCACTGGCGAAAAGATTAAATTACGTAAGGTCTTATCAAAGAACCTTAAAAAGACTCAAGATCCAAAAGACGCAGCTAATTTTCAACAGGAGCAAAAAGAAAATTTAGAAGGACGTACTGAAGAGCAGCAAGCGATAAGTAAGCCGTTTATGTCTGAAAGGGCTGAAAGATTTCCGTTTCTTCGCACAGAACAACAACAGTCAATGATGGATGACTTTAATAGAGCGCGAGAACAACAAGAATTAGCAGAAGAAGGTTTTGTAGACCGCCCAGATTTTGCTAATAACCCAGGCGGCAATACAGACAACCCAGATCCAAATCGAGTCGAAAGCGACGAAGATGTACCGTATGCCAATTACAGCGTTCTGACAAAACCAGTTTCCGGGGTACCCGCGCCACAGTACAAGCTTATGGGCACCGCCGTTACGTTTCCATTTGGCGAGCCAGCGAAATTAATATCCGCTGCAATTAAATCAGCGACTCAAACACTGCAATTAAAAATGCCTATCGCCTTAGTAGCGATTTCGCAACTACAGGGATTAAACCAAACGCAGATTGCAGCCAAGTTTGGCGATCCAAATGTAGCTGCGCATTTCATCAAGATCGCTAGGGAGTTAAGAGATAACCCAAGCGCATTGGGTCGGTCTATTACTTACAAAAACGCCCACTTCATATTAATAGACGATGTGTCAGCGACCAATGACTACGAAGCCACGTTAGTTGCGGCCCACGAGTTAGGCCATGCGCTATTCCAAGAAGAACTAAATGGGTTAGTACAGAAGCCAATTTACAAAAAAATGTGGAAGTCTTTCCAAAGCAGAGATCGCTCTGTAAAGGCGTATAACGGCCCACATGGTTTTGAAGAGTGGTTTGCAGACAACGTAGCGAAATGGGCTGACAAAAATTACAAAGGCGAGAGACAAAGAAACTTAGAATCTTCGGTGTTTAAGAAAATCGCAGATAAACTTACACAAATGTGGAGAGCGGTAAGAAGTTCTCTTCGTAAGCGATTCGGCGGTGAGGTAAACATAGATGTAGATGAATTCATACGAAGCGTTGTAGCAGCAAACTTACGCAATATGCGCGGTCAAGTAACTGATGCGGCTCAGATAGCTACCTACCCAACCTTTGAGAAGAAAGTCTTGGTGCGAGCTATTTCAGATGAAGTAGCGTTAACTGCTGGGGCCAAAGAGCTTGGCGACGCATTGAAGCGAAAAACTGTCGGCACTGTTAAAGAAGCCATTAGGTTGGCTAAACCATTGCGCCATGTTTTCTTTACCGCTAATAAGAATCTACGCAGCATTAACTCTCGTATCGCAGATATGTTTTACGTGGAAGCGGGGCAGAGTGCTCGCGGTTCCAGAATGGGGTTCATACAGGAATCAGACATTCAAAACCGTGAGTTTGAAGTTGCCTTTGAAAAAGCTGTTGGCCCACTAGATTCGCCTGAAGTAATAGCAGCTATGGAAGTGGCTGCTAGTGAATCGGCTACTGCTGATTTAAACAACGAGTTAGCAAAACGGATTCGCGGCTTCTTGGAAGACATGCACAGGAACTACGTTGAACCTATGCAGGCGAATTACTCCGCAGAAAACAAGATTAATTTCCAACAGAACTATTTCCCAACGGTACTAAACCTAGCTGAAGTTGCTGGTAGACCTGAAGAGTTTAAGGCGCTTTTGATTAGTCAGGCTACGCAAGCTTCTAGGAACCAGAACACTTTAGAACAACGCGTTAACAAAGCTGTTAATCGTATAGTGAAGTATCAAGAAGTTGTGACCAATGGCGACTTAATAGTTAGTGAAGCTTTGGACCCTAACGAAGGGCGAGAGCAAGAAAGGTCGCTGACTGCCGGTATAACCAGAGACGTACTTGCGGCAAATGGGTTCTTAGTTCCGCCTTCTGATGCCTTCAGGACTTATAAAAAGCAGTTAGTGAAACGCGTTGAGTGGAACCGCTCTACTAAGACTGTGACTGGTAACAGTCGTTTAGACCCCATGCTAAAAGAGTTACCGCCAAAAGAGGCGAGCTACGCCAAAGATATTATTAATAGTTACTTAGGCTACGGCTATGAGCCAATGTCTGTAGAGAGGCGTAAGTGGCAGAGTCGATTATTAGCAGCGTCATACACACTGCTTTTACCTTTGGCGACTATTGGTTCTCTGCCTGAGCTAGCTGGCCCAATCATATTCTCCAAAGAGATGAACGGGTTTGAGATGGCCTTTAGGCAGATTAAAGAAGGCGGTATGTCGCAGCTTGAAGCGCGTCAGCTAGCAGAAGACATCGGTATTGTGCAAGACGGCGCTGTGTCGAACTCGTGGATTAGCGTTACAGAACGCGAGTTTATGGACGAGTCGTCAAGAGCGTGGACAGACGGTTTCTTTAAATATACCGGACTAGAGTGGTTCACTAACTTTACCCGATCTTTTGCCACAGGTATGGCTGTGCAGTTCTTATTGCGTCACGCAAGCAATGAAGCTGGCAACGATAGATCAGCAAGATACTTAAAGGACTTGGGCGTTACACCAGAGCAGGTTTTTGCATGGGATAAGGGCGGCAGAGATCTAACTACACCAGAAGGTAGGGCAGTTAAGTTTGCTATTCAGAAGTTTGTAGAGAGTTCCATCCTACGGCCTAATGCAGCAGAGCGGCCTATATGGGCATCTGATCCACGCTGGGCATTGGTATGGCAGCTAAAATCTTACTTCTATGCTTTCTATACCAAGATCATAGGCGGTATTCGTCGAGAGGCGGTGACTCGTTTAGGTGAAGGCGAAGGCGGAGCACGTATTGCAGCCGCTACAGGTATCTTAGCGCTGTCGGCAGTGGCGTTACTGCCACTCGCTATGGCAGGTATGGAGCTGCGTGAGTATGCGAAGACTGGTGCAGCAGCTGTATTTACGCTTGGGCAAAGTGACAAGGACTACTTCCGCACAGACTCAATGGACTGGGGCACTTATCTCAGTGAAGCAATAGATAAGACGGGTGTCTACGGGCCTTTGGCAATCGTTTCTATGGCCCACCGCAGCAGTGAGTGGAACGGTACTGACGCTGGACTAGCTGCATTGCTAGGGCCGACGTTTGAAATGATTGAAGCATTGATTGGGCGCGGTGAGTTTGAACGCATCGTGCCAATTGCAGCGGTTTTATAGGAGCGCCCATGAGTGTAGTAGCCAGTTTAATCGGCCCTGTAAGTGGGCTGCTTGGCAAGGTCATCAAGGACAAGGATAAGGCTGCTGCCTTGGCCCACGAAATATCGACACTTGCATCGAAACAAGCTCTTGAGTTAGCCAAAGGCCAAATGGAAATCAACAAGGTTGAGGCGGCTAGCACAAATCTGTTTGTGTCTGGATGGCGTCCCTTTATTGGATGGACATGTGGGCTTGGAATGTTTGGGAACTTTATCACAATACCATTCTCTAACTTTGTATTGGCTCTTATTGGGTATGACATTGTCATACCGCTAGTGCCGCTAGAAACCATGATGCCTGTTTTAATGGGGATGCTCGGTTTGGGCGCTATGAGATCATTTGAGAAGACGCGGAAATAAGATGAGCGAGTATAAGTATTTCAAAACAGAAGATTTCGACTGCCAAGAGACCGGCGAGAATGAGATGTCACCTGAGTTTATACACAGGCTAGATGAACTTAGAGAGGCTTGCGGGTTCCCGTTCTACATTACTTCTGGCTATAGATCCCCGTCACACAGCATTGAAGCTAAGAAAGCAAAGCCCGG
>Ga0222717_10001639_pt1 | contig 18075 bp, 19 predicted proteins | sample C33_18DmetaG_FD_165053 | JGI IMG/M metagenome (GOLD analysis project Ga0222717, IMG submission 165053) | Estuarine water microbial communities from San Francisco Bay, California, United States - C33_18D | ecosystem: Environmental > Aquatic > Marine > Unclassified | place: USA: California...
TGCTGTTCTTGAGCAACGTAACATCACTGTCTGCAAGCGTAAGAAGAGGCTCACCGGCAACGACTGCATCAATGAGAGGGGCTTGCAAGACTTCCATCATGACTCCGTTTGGGTAAAGTGTAGACTGATTTTCCCGAAGGCCCCGAACATCATCTCCGTTGAGCCTGCCTAAGTTAGAAGTTGAGGAAATCGTCACGGCCCCGGTTCCCGAATCAAGTGAGATGTTAAGCCCTGCATCTGAGGCTGTGAATGCTGTGTCGAGGTGGTCCTGAATCTGTTGACTCACATCCTCCACTCCTTCATCACTCAATTCATCATCAAGTGCAATTGATAGTCGACTGATACCGCTTCCAAGTTCTGCCAGAGATTGCGCAGTAGCAAGGTCTGTGAAGACAGCAGGTGATTGTGACCCAGCCATGGCCCCCTGTCCTTCATTGGCTACAACAGCGGCAATGACAACCTCTCTCACCCGACGAGCACGCTGTTGGTCTTCGTCGGTAATGTACCAACCCATATCCGTACGGTCACCAACATCAAGACCAAGCTCTTCACTTGCCGCTAAATTGATGGCAATATGAGGTTGAGTGGCTCCATCATTAGCCGCCGTAAGTTCGGAAAAGCGGAACCCTTCGTCCCCTCCAAGTGGCGACCAAACTCCGAGCGCATCAACGGATGAATTACGAGCAAACCAAGAGACAGAGGGCTCCGATACGCCATCAGAACCGCTCAAACTTACCGAGGTAGCCCAACCGTATTGCCGTCCCTTAAGCAAAGGGCTGAGAGAAGCATCGCGTTCCATGCTGTCCCACGCAAGTTCTGCTGTTTGTTCGTCAAAGAGAACAGGGACGCCGGTTTGAGGATTGAGACCTGAAAGAAGCACATCGGTCTCCCCCCAGGCCGCTTCAACCTCATAGCCCACAGTAGCATCCAAGGAATCCCCAACCACCAACGAAGAGGTGATGATCGATGAGGCAATCACGAGCCCCGCAACCATCAGAACTGATTGCCTGCGACGGCGCCGGATGTTTTCCCATGCCAAACGCCAGACAACGAGTCGCTGAGGAATTAGCAAGGGCTGGAGCAAGGTGAGCGATATGATTCCAGCAAGCAAGCCCCCCATGAAGGCATTAACAGTGGACAAACCCAGCCAGAGAAGAAACCATAGAATCAGAAAAGCATCCACTGATGGGCCGAAAAGCAATGCAATTTTTGAAGGCCATGAGATGGAAGAAATACGTCCCGCTGCAAGCAAAGCAACCGCACTCAATGCTGTGACCAACACGATGAGAAGTACGGCTGTCAAAAGCAGGATTATTCCTCCTCGCCACCGGGTTTACGCTGATCTTGAACGACCAAACCATCGCTCATCGTGATGATTCGTTGACATTGCTTGGCGATTTCTCGGTCGTGAGTTACGATCAGAAACGTGGTGTTAAGTTCGCTGTTCATGGCCTTGAGAAGCGTCATTACTTCGTTTGAGGTTGAAGTATCCAAGTTCCCAGTAGGCTCATCACAGAGAATGATGGAAGGCTTGTGCACGATTGCACGAGCAACCGCTACCCGTTGCTGCTGACCTCCGGAAAGTTCTGCAGGTCTGTGCTCGGCTCGGTCTGACAAACCAACCCGGTCAAGGGCCTCAAGGGCTTCCTTGCGTGCATCTGAGGGTTGCTGCCCCAGGAGAAGCAGCGGGAGTTCAACATTTTCCACCGCTGAAAGAACAGGTAGAAGATTGAAATCTTGAAAGATAAATCCAAAATGCTCAGCCCGCAAATCGGTACGTGCATTGTCGCTGATGCCGTAAAGCGGGGAGCCATTCACGGAAACGTTACCCGACGAAGGCTCATCAATTCCGGAAAGAATGTTGAGCAGCGTGGTTTTCCCGCAGCCAGAAGGACCCATGACAGCCACCATATCTCCGTTGCGCACGGTCAACTCCACGCCTCGAACGGCTTGGACCGTTGATTCATCTGCTTGGTAGAGTTTCCACAGCGCAGTGGCCTCAAGTGCATGGGTCATAACTGCTCCAAAGAGAACTGCGTTGATAAAGTCCTGCCCATAGGCGTAAGCATGACTGGTCCGACGCAACGCATTGAGGTGAGCGTGCTTGCATTCGGACCACTCTCCGAACGGTTGGGTGGAAGGGAGCATACATACGAACTCCCAGATGCAACCACCGTAAGGGAACTGATTGACCAAGTTGAATTGTCCGAATGGATTTCATTTGGCCTTACAGTTGCCATCAACGGCGAACGTTGTGATGTCAACACAGTGTTAAGCGACGGTGATGAAGTCGCTTTACTACCGCCGGTGAGCGGCGGATAAACCCTCCAGAGTGAGTTTTGAAGGAAAGCCTTCAACAACGGGGAGCACCACCGTTAGTATGAGGAAGCAACATGGCATTCACACCAGGACCTCTTGAACTCGTCATCCTTCTGGGCTTGTTTTTCCTTTTGTTTGGCGCTCAACGCCTCCCCGAAGTTGCAAATGCCCTGGGCCGTTCCAAAGGCGAATTCCAAAAAGGATTGGCGGAAACAACCCAAATTGGCGACCCTGTAAAGACGGTCACTGACCTTGAAGCAGGTGGCCGAACACCAGAACAAGTCTTGATGGACCGTGCTAAAGCAGTCGGAATTGACCCTGCCGGCATGGCCATTGAAGAGCTTGAAAAGAAAGTCTCCGCCCTTGAAGCCCTTGAAGGCAACGAGTGAATTTCTTCACCGCTTCTTCATTCGCTTGATTTCCGTTGGTGAGCCGCAGCGTTCGCATTCGCCAACAGCACCCCGTTTTGCCCGCTTAGCGTCCTTTGGAACAGGAAATGTTGCTCGGCAACCCGTACATCTCAACTCCCATTTCCATACCTGCTTGGCTCCTTTTGTATTGACCGAACGGACTGTTCCTCCGTGGTGTTTAAACGCGTTTTGGAGCCGATAATCATCGGTCACCAATTCAAGAGAGAGGCCTACTGCAAGAGCCAGAACATCCATATCAACATCGGAAAGTCGTGGTAGATCTCCGCTTGCTGACGCAACTGCTTTTGCATCCTCAAGCCATTGAGGAGGAACTGCCCTCCACTCAATCGGTGCGGATTCTAACAGAAGTGAGCGTGTCTCACTGACAGACGCAAGTTCATCCAATTGAGAGTATGCACAGACGCCACCGGTCAACTCTGGAACCGGCCAGTGGAGCAATGCTGCTGTGTCAAGCACCCGGTTCATGCATCGGTCACGAGAATCACCATGATGAAGACACCGTTCACCCCTATCTTCATCAAAGAAACCTTACTGCGTTCATCATGGGTTGGAAAGAACAAACGCTTGAAGCGTTCGAAATCTTTGGACCTGCCACCCTTGGCGTTGTTTCATTTACTGAAGCGATCATCCAACCCGTGCCCCCTGACTTGCTCTATCTGCCGATGTTGGCAAATGCCATGGGGGACACTCCGCTGGTTATTTGGCTCTGGCTTGTCGTCACAGTCACCTCAGTATTGGGCTCCCTCGTAGGTTATTTCATCGGCAAAAAATGGGGGACTTCGCTGATGATTCGTTTTGGACAAGAGCGGCATTTATCCAAATTGGAACACTTGACAAAGCGTTACGGCTCTTGGGGAATATTCATCGCAGCATTTTCGCCAATCCCGTACAAAGTCCTTGGATGGATGGCTGGAATGGGTCATATGGAACGCAAACCGTTCATCGCTGCTGGATTTCTAGGGCGGGGCCTTCGATTCGGCATGGAGGCTGTTCTTATCGGCATTTATGGAAGTCAAGCCTTGGACGTGATGAATTGGTTCCTTAACAATGAAATATTGCTTGCAATCCTACTTTTGGCCGGTTTAGCTCTGACTTGGTACGCTTGGATGTGGTGGTCCAACTTGGATTCAGAAGCCTCAGTACCATCTCAGTGAATCCCTCTTTTGCGCATGCATCACAACGGGAACGGTTATGAAGAGGTGGTCGGTGGACGCAAATGGCGCTCGTGTGGTGTAGCCAGGTCCATCATAGTGGGTTTTCATCCCGCCGACCCGGGTTCGAATCCCGGCACGAGCATCCTACTCAAAAATAGAGCGCAGCACTCGCTTTATTTCATTTCAAGCGAGGGTTCCATTGTTGAAATCTTCAATCGCCTGATAGATCTCTTCTCTGGTATTCATGACAAACGGACCGTACCGAGAAATAGGCTCTCCAAGTTCTGGGCCACCCAAGATCAAGAATTCCGCTCCATCGTCCTCTGCAGTGAGCAACAACTCGTCCCCCTTGTCAAGCAATCCGAGTCCACCGTCATGGAGTGAGCGACCTTCGATGTTAACCGACCCGCCAAACGCATAGATCATGACGTTGTGGTCTGGGTCACACTGGTGGGTATAGGAAGAACCCGCCTTCATTTTCATGTGAATGTAAGTGATGGGAATGACCGTATCAATGACAGCACTGGTCCCGAGGGCATCTCCTGCGACAATCTTAGCCCAAACCGTTCCATCTTCATTTGTTGCTTCTGGAATGTCCTTGGAGGGAATGTCTTGGTACCGGGGCTGCATCATCTTGTCCTTGGCGGGCAAGTTGACCCAAATTTGGAATCCATGCATCCGCCCACCGTCTCTCATCATGTGCTCTTGTGGCAGTTCAGAGTGAATGACACCTCGCCCAGCCGTCATCCATTGGACATCCCCTGGATTGAGGTCACCGCTGTTGCCTGCAGAATCCTCGTGACACATGCCTCCATCAATGAGATAGGTTACTGTTTCAAATCCCCGATGCGGATGTGACGGCGCACCAACAGCCTCACCTGGGGCATAATCAACAGGCCCCATCTCGTCAAGAAGAAGAAAAGGGCTCATCAATCGCCCCATGGCTGCTGGTCTGCGGACTTTGAACCCACCCCCCTCAAGAACGGTATGAGTTGGTACAATACTTGCAAGTTTTCTGTTCATAGGATCACATCTGTGTCATGCTGTTAATGAGGGCTGCGACAGTGTCGGGGTTGGCTGGTTTTTTGTTGTTTGTCATGAGAGACCGCCCAATCACGTTGCAACCCAAGAATGAAAATTGCATTCTCATGGCCATGATGACATGGGAGCCACCTCCTCCAGAGTGGGTTGCGAGGGCAACCGTTCGGTCTCGGAAGAGCTGACGAAAATCGTCACCTTGTCGACTTAACCATGCGATGGCGTTGTTGAGAACCGGAGGGTAAGAGCCGTTGTATTCCGGTGCGAATACCATCCAAGCATCGGCTTGGGCCAAACGGTCGATCAAGTTATCAAGGCCCGGCAAAGCATCCGTTTTCTCTTCCATTTTGGTTGAATAAAGTGGAAATTCATAATCATTGAGCGAAAGGATGTCAACGTCGTGGCCGAGTTCTTGAGCTCTAACCCCGACGTTTTCTGCAAGTGTTTTGTTATTGCCCGTCGAGGCCAGAACAAAAACCAGGTGCGCCATGGAACTTCTCATTGTGCCGAGGTATATGGATGGGGTGGTTTCCCGCACGCAACTGAGACGGGAAGACAAATGTCCTTCTTCCTCATCCGAGGCACATGGGCAATGTGTGGTGTGTGGGCATAAGCCTTGATGACCCAAGACTTCCCAACATACACGGCGTCAGTTTTCATTCCATGGTCAAGGGCTGCGACACGCTCCTCATTGAAACAAGAAGAAACGACCAAGAAGGCATTCTAGCATTGGAAGACATTGTCCAGGTCATGCATAAATCGCTTGGGATTGCAACGGCTAACGGTTTGAAACGGATGATTGTTCTTGGCGACACAAGCAGTCTTGAGGGGCGACGTTGGAAAACCAGAGGTGAGACATGGTCCTCCTCATTAGGAGCAAGCATCAATTCAGTCCACGGCATGGGGCAACTCATCGTTGAAGTATTGGCCCGAAGTGCTGCTTTGAACGGGATGGAAGTTGTTTTAATTCGTGTTGGGCATGCGACTGAGCAGGAGATTGGCTTGCATTTGGCGCATGCTCTAACTCATTCGGACGTGACGCTGAAATCCTTCCATGATCCAAGGATTCCCGACCTTGACGGATGGACTGCCTTATGTCTTGATTCGACCGGTGAGTTCAGTTCCGAAATTACATCCGAACAGTGGGCACCCTCGCGAGAGGGTTAAAGCAGACGCTGGAGGCGAAGTATCATGGCCGCAGAACTGATTCTAGAGCATGCCGAACAAGCAGACACGGACTTCCTTGTGTACACAGGAAATTTTTGTGGTTATTGCAAGGCGCTAAAGCGTCTTTTGGACGGACGCTCTCATACCTTTACCGAATATAATTTCGATGAGCACACGGGTTTGCGCAAGCAAATTGTGGCTGCAACAGGCCACCGAACAGTCCCCGTTGTCTTCGACATACGAGAAGATGAACCTCTTTTTATTGGCGGATTTGATGAAACCAACCGATATCTCAAATGAAGGTCTCAAGCCATTCTTTGAGCGCGTCATGGTGTTCAATGGGAATCATATGCCCCTTTTTGTGCTCAATCAGTTCCACAGCCCAATCTGCAGATTCAAACTGATGAGCAACGGCCCATCCGTCTTCAATAGGGACACGAACATCCTTCTCACCGTGCATCCAAAAAAGGCGCTTTGAATCCAACTCAGAGAGTCGTATTCTCAGTTCCATCGGTCGAACCAGCCGTGTACCGATGCAAACAATCCCTTGTATGCGGTCTGCAATCGGTAAGTGAAGCAGTTCCTGTGCCATTGCCCCCCCTTGGGAAAACCCACCTACAACCAGCGGCCCAAGTGGTGCTTCTGTACCAATGAGGTGTTCTAGCTGAGAAAGACTTGCATCAACATCGATCAGTTCCTTTCGTGAGAGATTCATTCTCCGCGTCACATCAGCGTCAAAATCCTCATACCTCCACCAGGTGAAACCACGAGCAGGATGCTTGTAGCGTGCTTGGGGTACCAACAGCGTCCACCCTAACGGAAGAATTTTTTCAGCAAAAGGGCGCATCATTGAGGCGTCGCCGGTCATCCCATGCATCATGATGAGCGTCGGCATGATGATGCCTCACAAAGTCCATTGAGAGAAGATACCGCCTGCGACTTTGAAGTGGAGGGTTGATTCTCCTCCACGAAGGGTGACAGTAAGGGAATAATCTCCTGAAAGTGATGGAATAGTACCGATTGAACCTTTTTCGGTCGCTCCCGAACCCCATGTGCGAACGAGTGGGGAAGCACCTTGGTGGTCTTTGAGGGACAGCGTACCTGAGCCTCCTCCGGAAATATCAAGGTCGATGTACCAAACGAGCACATCCCAGTCGGTTCCATCAGGATGTCCACTGTCAAGGAAGGAGTCCGAAATATCGTTCTCGTTATTCTCGTAAACTGAATCCAATAAATCACGGGCTTGATAGAAGTACACATCGCCTTCGTAATCTGTTTTGGTCTGTGTAAGCTGCATCCTGAGTTGCTCAATGCCTTCATCATCGGACCAAACCAATGAGTCCACAAAACCATCCCTGCCGCTGAACGAATAGGCTAGGGAGTGGCCGTCGCTGGAAGATGCACTTACGTCAACCGCCCCGTTGTAGATGGAATCGGTTTCAGCCGTCCATTCTTGACCGAACAAGGTAAAGTCCCAAGAGTCCCCTATGTTCCATGGGAAGTTGAAAACCGGTTGTGGGTCACCTTGCTCATAGACCGATAGGCCGTCCTTGGTCACTCGACCAAGGAAGGGGTTGTGATTGATGACAGCGTGCCGTTGTGCTTCTTCTTTAGAGGAAATACCGAGTCGGTAGTTTCCAGACTCGTTGTCTTTTTCGGCTACAACCAAACGAGCGCTGTCCTCTCCAAATTGTGGGGTCACGAAGGTGTAAAGCCACTGATCTCCAACATTCCAGTCAGGGAGTGCAAGTTCTTCTTCGGTAGTATCACCGATTCCTGAATCAACGGTTGGACCATCAAGGCAACCTGCAAGACACAGGGTGACCATCATCAACGCCAGCAGAAGTGCGCTTCGCATGACCTTCCGTTCACGGCCCCTCTTGAAAGGGTAACGCTTAGAGGGAATCAAAGTTGACCTGTGCCAGCCAATACAACTGCAACAATGGACATCAACTTGATGAGAATGTTGAGTGATGGACCGGATGTGTCCTTGAACGGGTCGCCGATGGTGTCGCCAATAACGGCAGCTTCGTGAGCATCATCGCCTTTCTTTGCACCTTCAATGTGACCTTGTTCGATGGCTTTCTTAGCGTTGTCCCAAGCACCACCAGCGTTAGCCATGAACAGAGCCATGAGAACACCGGTGACCAGGGAACCAGCAAGAAGGCCGCCAAGTGCGTCCGCACCAAGCGCCAGACCAACGATGACCGGTGCAAGTACTGCAACGACACCAGGACCGACCATTTCTCGCAAGGCCGCCTTGGTTGAGATATCAACACAGGTTTGTGAATCAGGATAAGTCATATCGCCAGCAATGACCTTTTCGGGCCACGTTGTTGCATCTTCGAGGTTGCCTTCAAACGATTTGTCCTTGGACAAACTTTCTCGCATGATTGCAAATTGACGTCGGATTTCGACAACCATGTCGCCCGCTGCCTTTCCGACTGAAGTCATGGTCATGGCTGCGACAACGAATGGCAGACCGCCACCGATTAGAAGCCCGATGACGACCATAGGATTGGTCAAAGTCAAATCAAGGTTATCAGGACCTACTGCTGCTGTGTACGCAGCGAAGAGGGCAAGAGCAGTCAATGCGGCTGAACCAATAGCGAATCCTTTGCCAACTGCTGCAGTTGTGTTTCCGATGGAGTCGAGTTCATCGGTAATCGCACGCACGTCAGAGCCAAGTCCGCTCATCTCGGCGATTCCACCTGCGTTATCAGCAACTGGGCCGTAGGCATCAACGGTCATGGTGACACCGACTGTAGCAAGCATACCCATTGCCGCCATTGCGATGCAATAGAGGCCGAAGTCATCTCCACCAAAGTGATTGGCTCCAAAGATACCGACGGCGATCAAGAGGATGGGGATAAATGTCGACATCATACCGACGGAAAGTCCTGCGATTGCGTTGGTTGCAGGCCCAGTCTTGGACATCTCACCGATGTGAGGAATTGCCCGGGTTGGGATTCCAAACACAGGCTCAATACCGGTGTAGTACTCTGTGATAAGGCCGATTGCAATTCCGACAACACTGCCCAAAACAACGGAGTGCATAACACCAATTTCAACATTGATCAATTCAAGGTTGATGGCGAGGTATCCACCTGCCCAGAACAAAAGTGCTGCGATGAATGTGGTGTTGCGTAGTGCTGCTGCCGCATCTTTGCCGTTCTTGAGAACGAACATTGAGAACACTCCGATGATGGAAGCAACGTATCCAATAAGGCCGAGCATAATTGGCATCATGATGTAATCAGAAGCACCGTCGAAACCAGTTGGACCGAAGTCGTCCGAACTCGCAATGATCATGGCTGCGATGATTGAACCGACAAAGGATTCGAAGATGTCTGCACCCATTCCTGCAACGTCACCGACGTTGTCACCGACGTTATCTGCGATAACACCCGGATTACGAGGGTCGTCTTCTGGAATACCTGCTTCGACCTTACCGACCAAGTCAGCGCCAACGTCAGCAGCCTTGGTGTAAATACCGCCACCAACACGAGCGAAGAGAGCGATGGATGAAGCACCCATACCGAATCCTGCGGCAGCAGAAAGGTCAGGATTCGCATCACCTGCGCCGAGCCAGAATGCAACGAGCGAGATTCCGAGAAGACCAAGTCCACCAACGGAAAGACCCATGACGGCTCCACCGTTGTAAGATACGGCCAATGCTCCAGCTTTACCGTCGTTCTTAGCAGCCATAGTGGTTCGACCGTTAGCCGAAGTTGCAGCACGCATTCCGGAGAATCCGGCAGCGACGGATGCAAGTGCACCTGCAAAGAAGGCAATTGCAGTGTTCATGTCGTTAAGTTGGGTAAGCGCTAGACCAACAACAACTACGAAAATTGCGAGAACTTTGTATTCTGCGAACAGGAACGCCATGGCTCCTTTTTGGATTTCTTCAGTGATATTTGCAACCTTATCGTTGTCAATTTTCACTTTGTTTACTTGTTGATACAGCAAAAAAGCTACAACAAGTCCGACGAGACCTGCAGCAGCGGCAATCATTGGTATATTATCCATCATTATAGAACACCTGTACCCTCGGCGACCAAAGAACCCTTCATAAGTGGTTCCCTTCAAAAAAAAGCCTCTGTGCGTATTTAGGGCGCATTCTCAACCAACCGAGTACGCAAGCATTGAGGGGTGACTCACATCATGGAACCAGTAGGCAATCGTTCAAAGAGGAGAGCGGTTTGGGGAAAGACATGACCATCAGTGCAGAGGAGATTTTGGCGGAGATCGGTCCAGTCCAAGAAATCCTCGACGAGCATGATGGCGTCGTCAACGTGATTGACACAACTGACGGGAACATTATGCTCTCCTTGGACGGAGGTTGCACCGGTTGTTCATCCACTCCGATGACCGCCATGCAAATTTACTACTCGTTGAAGAAACTGGACCATGTCAACGACGTCATCTTCGTGAACGGTGAATTACCCGAATACATGCGGACCTTCATTGACCAAAAGATGGCCAAAGAAGCACAAAGCGGTGGCGATGACAACCCTCCGGGCGAAATCGTTTGAATCACTCTTCGGAGTCTCTGCTAATGCTGTGAGGGTTCGCCCCAAACGACAGGTTTTCCCCTTTGATGTTCATGCGAGCCGAGACCGCTAAAATCACGCAAAACAAGGCCAAGGGCTTTGGAAGATAGTTCGATCCCCACAAGACCCCACCTGCATAGGACAGCCACCAAAGTACTCCTGCAGCCAACATAAGGGTGAAGAAAATGATGGTTTGAGCAATCTCTTCGGCCATTTCTGACCGTGAAAGCGTGGCTATGAACGTGAACAGGACTGCAGACACGCCGCACAATACCTCGGCCAAGTGTTCCAAGAACACGACATCCACCATGCTACATCCAAGGGAAGGACCCTCTTGAAGGTGGGGGCGAAGGTTGCGAACCTTTGTTTAGGGTCGTCGTTTGATTCACCCCATGGCAGTCGGCTCCTTCACTCTCCCAAAACCTCGGCCAACGCCACCTCACTTCTCTCGAAATCAAGTGGCGAAGGTGCTGCATCAAATGGGCGTGTTGCTTGAACTCCAGGGAGCCAATGTATTCCGGGTCCGCTCCTATCAAAACGCAAGCCGTATGTTGGGTACGGTCACGCAGGATTTTGGAGAACTTGTGGCCTCTGGCCAACTCTTTGAAATGAAGGGAATCGGAAAGGGTCTTGGAAGTGCGCTGTCCCAAGCGGTCCTCGAAGGAGAGTGGCCTGAAGATTGGGTCGATAAGCACGTATCTACGCCCGCTGGAATGATTGAAATGCTTGGAATTCCGGGCCTTGGGCCAAAGCGAATCAAACTGATGCATGATGAACTCGGAGTGGATTCTGTCGCCAGCCTCAAAGAAGCTGCAGAAGAGAATCGTATTGCTCCAATGAAAGGGTTTGGTGCAAAATCTCAACAGCGAATGCTCGATGGAATCGAACTCCTTGCACGGTTCAGGGAACGAAGGCGGCTCGACATAGGATTGCGATATGGAGAAGCGTTCCAGAGGAAAATTGCCGGAATCGACGGCGTTAATCGTGCTACACTGGCTGGAAGCGCTCGCAGGCGAAAAGAAACCATCGGAGATTTGGATTTGGTCGTATCAGTTGATGCTGCCCATCATGAAACCGTTGCTGAAAGAATACTCTCCCTCCAAGGCATTGCCGATGTCAAAGGAGCGGGCGACTCAAAAATCAGCCTCATTCTTGACACAACAGTGTTTGACGACACCTTTGCCGTTGGCCACATTGACCCGAATGTACTGGACGCAATCGGAGGAGATGATTACGAGCAACTTGAAGCAGGAGGCACCATAGATGCGCAAGTTCGTCTCGTGCCTCCACACGTTGAACCGTTCACTTTGGCTTATTTTACCGGTAGTAAAGAACACAACATTGCTATGCGTCAACGGGCCATTGACCGCGGCCTTCGATTGAACGAATTTGGACTCATACCTGAAGCCAAGGCTGGTGACCTCAAAGGAATGGAGGCTGCAGTGCATTCCCTCCAAGCACTGAGCGAACAAGAAATCTATGCGCATCTAGACATGGAATATGTGGTGCCTGAATTGAGAGAGGACATGGGTGAAGTCGAAGCTGCAACTTCAGGAAAGCTCCCCAACCTTTTGGAGATGAACAGCATCAAAGGAGCACTTCACAACCACACCACACTTTCTGACGGTGAAGCAAGCCTTGAGCAAATGGCGGATACTGCACGGAAGATGAACTGGTCATGGCTGGGCATTGCTGACCACTCGCCCTCTCTTAAGATTGCAAACGGAGCCAGTTCACAAGACCTTCTTGACCAAGGCCGAACCATCAAATCCTACAATCAAACATGGGCAGACGAGGGTGTAGATTTCCGCTTATTCCACGGCGTAGAATCCGACATACTTGCAGGCGGGAAGTTGGACCATCCCGATGAAGTGCTGAATGAATTGGACTATGTGGTCGCAAGCGTACACGCCATGACGAAATGGCGATCAAGAGATGAGGTCGAAAATACTGAAGAACTCCTCAAAGTTATTGACCACTCCGCAACAACCGTACTTGGCCACCCAACAGGACGTATTTTACAGGGCAGGGATGGGTATGAGGTGGACTTGTTTGCTGTATTGGAACACATGGCAGACCACAATCAAGAAGGACGGCTCAAGGCCGTTGAACTCAACGCAAGCCCATACCGTTTGGATTTGGATTGGCGTTTGTGCAAACACGCGAAGGGGCTTGGCGTCCCGGTTGTCATCAATCCTGATGCGCATTCCATCAGAGGACTTAGCGACATCACCTACGGCCTCATGACGGCTCGGAAAGGGTGGTTGGAAGAGGGCGATGTCCTCAACTCACTTTCTGGAGAAGCCCTCGCTGAAAGAATGAATTGACCTTAGGGCTAAGCACACCTTCATGACACACCCCTGCGTGGGTGTGTCATGCGCACCCTTCGCACCATCATCATGGGAAGCATGATGATTATCCCCGGACTGATTCTCGGATTTGTCATTTGGTACATCGCAGGGAAACCTACGAGTGAACCATTGGAATCCTTAATTTGTAATGTCATTCCGTTAACGTCCATATTTTTGGGACTCTACTTTGGTTGGAAGACCGGTGAAGAATACGACGTGAAATATACAGAATAAGCAGGAGAGTCGGCCCGTGAAGCGTTCAGAAAAGGCAGAACGAATCGCACAACAGTTGGAAGAGCTCTATCCGGTCATCCCCATTCCCTTGGACCACAGCAATCCGTTTGAGTTGCTTGTTGCCGTGCTGATGAGCGCACAAACAACCGACCTCAAAGTGAACGAAGTCACACCCGCTCTTTTTGCAAAAGCTGACAATCCAAAATCTATGGCCAACCTCTCTATTGACGTCATCCTCAACGACATTCGGCAAGTTGGCCTAGCGCCCACTAAAGCGAAAAACATTCATCGTCTTTCTGAAATGCTCAACGAACTGCACGAAGGCTCTGTCCCCGATTCGTTCGAGGAACTCGAGGCACTTCCAGGAGTTGGGCATAAAACAGCAAGTGTCGTGATGTCACAAGCCTTTGGAGTGCCTGCATTCCCGGTTGACACACACATTCACAGATTAGCTGCAAGGTGGGGTTTATCTGACGGAAGCAATGTCACGAAAACCGAACGTGATCTGAAGGCCGTGTTCCCGAGAGAGAAGTGGAATGACTTGCACCTGCAAATCATCTTCTTTGGGCGGGAGTATTGTCCGGCACGGTTCCACGACCTAACGAAATGTCCCATCTGTTCATGGTCGGCCACTAAAAAGCGGATTCGGGAAGAAGCTCGAAAGTGAGTTCATAGCAACGAGAAGTTGCGCCCAACCATGCTCGTGACAAGGATGATTGCAGCGAGAACCATCGTCACACGCATGGCCACATGCATCCCATCTTCCTCATGTGCCTCACGAATGAATGCATAGGCAACAAGCGACAAGGCTGTTGCCTGGAGAATCGCACTCATGGCGGCAAAAAGAGCCACTTGACCTTCAAAACTATCATTCGCTTCAGCCAAGTCATCAATTCCCTTCTCGGTTAGAAGGTCATAATCTGAAGCATTTGGAGCGGAGGAGGACAACGGGAATTCAGCGAATATAGCCGAAAATACGAGGATAATGAGGCCGATCATCAACCATTTTTGAAAGGAATACATGGCCCCCTTCGCCATGTTGGCGGGAGGTTGATACGGTGAAGCAGCAGGATTCATAGCCGGAGCCATAGGCGGTTGCATAACAGTTCCACCCAAAACAAAGGGTATGAACATTCCTCAAAATCATCAAGATCCAAAGACACCTGAGGCGCTTTCCAACATGATGGCGGTCAAAAAGGAGGCGAGACCCGAAACCCAGGTAAGGAGAATCATTTGTCCGACTGCACTTGAGCGAGTACCGCCACGAAGTCGTGTAGCAATTGATGAAACAGCCACAACTTGCATCAAAATCAACAATGAAATGATGATCTTAAACATCCTTATGTTGTCATCAACAGACGATGCATCTTCCATGACAGGCAGAGCAACACCTGCCCCGAAATCAGAGAGGGCTGAAACATCGGTTTGGGTAAGGCCACCTGCAACCCCTGCAATAGATTCTCCCAGTTGCAACACAATTGCGGTCGTTACGTTAAGAGCGGCGACACTTGAAATCAAAAGACCGAGGGCAACTCCCCACATGGTATTTGCAGACAATGACCTCCTGTTCCTCAGAGAGAGGAGATTACCAACAGACCTTGATACCATTTCTGCTGTTGCTGCAGGTTGACCAGATGACTGAGAGCCTTCAATGTAAATTCGTGTGTATCGAGATATCACGGCGGAATTGGTATCCGCAGTAAAATAGTCCCATGCACGGTCCGAGTCAATTCGGGTCGACAAACGCTTTTCCAATCGGTCTATGGAATCGTCAAGCATTCCAAAGTCAATACCCCGGAGCGCCTTGATGGTTGCAGAAGGTTCTGAGGAACGAGCTTGCGCGGTCCCACCCAGTGCCCGAATGAAATCCGGATATGTTTGGTCCCTACGCTGGATTTGATTTTCTTCCCGACGAATCATCAATGATGGTATGAGAAGGGGTGAAAGTGGAACTGCGATGAACAGAAGGCCGTATTTATCCCACTGGGATGTTAATTCTTCAAAGACCCAAATGAGGGTTAAAACACTGGTCACAACGAGAACGATGGTGACCAAGCCTGAAATCAATAATGAGCGTCTGAAATTAATTCTAAAGGGTGTATCCATTTCATCACGGGCAAAGGTGAGGTCCTTTGGAATCGTGGCCCTGAAGGCGAAAACTGCCCCCATTTGTACGAATCCGAACACCAAGGAAGCTAGAAGAAGAAAACGAAGACGGCTGGCTACTTCGATGGGTGTATCGGTATCGGTGCCCACCTCGAAGAGAACCAAATGAATACCTGCAATCACAAGACCAAACAGCCCAGCAGTCACCAGAGAAACATAAATTTCCTTGAGCGTGTCAACTGATTCCAGTCGTGTATCATACAGAGTATTGTATTGCTCAGCAATGGTTTCTTGCTCTGAACGCATGAACTCATCGATGGGCTGGCCTGCTTCAATTGAAAACGCCATTCGACTCAAAAAATCAGACCAAAGCGGACTTGGACTCTGCTGTGCAACAATCCGAGCAGCCTCAGGAAGGGACGTATGCCATTTGTCAACCAAGGTCTCAATCCGCTGGACTTCAGTAGCGAGTTCTCCATAGTCCCTCATCTGTTTGAGAATGTCAAAGATTGATTGAGCTCCAACCTCACCGATTGAAAGAATACCCATGCGCGTGATGAACATGTGCATTTCTGCTTCAATTAGACTAGCAGAACGCTGAACATCAAGGATTGGGAAGCCAATTGCAGCGACGGAGGCCATAGCAGTGAGAAGGATGACCAATAGAATTCCAGTAATTCCTGAAAAAAGCGCCCCTTCACCTAGACCTCCGGTAAGAAATACAAGAACAATCGAGAAAATGAAGGTGAAAATCGAAACCGGAAGAACATAGAGGCTAAGGAAACGCCCAATAGGCATCTCAAGACGACGCAGTGCAATGTGCCAGATCGGCATGCGCTCCATGTCTCATCATCTCCTCATTTCTGGTTGACGCCGACCCATGTGTCAATAGCCCGGCTGAAATGGTCCCAGCCGTTTGAATAATAGAGCCCAAGTAGGTCAAACACATCATCATAATGGGTTAAGCCACGGTCGACCATCCTTTGAATAGCGTCAGCCCTTCGCAGCATTTCATCATAAATATCTCGCTTGTTCGCAAAACCAGCCATTGCAGCGATCTTATTCTCAAGCAAGTGTGATTGGAACATACCACGGAAATAATGTTTATCTTTGACAGGATCCCATTCAAACATACCACGGGTCAGCACACCGTCACTGTGTTTGTTGTAACCAATGACTTCGTCAATTCCTGTGATACGACGGGCAATACCTCCACCCGGGGCCTCAACCACTTCTTGGAAAATTGCAAAGTTGAGGTTGTCAAAGAAACGGATGGGAACGTTGATCGGGTCGCCGGTGAAACGCTGAATCATCTTGACAATTGATGATGCGTGGAATGTAGCGATGACCGGGTGACCGGTCTGCATAGCTTGGAAAGCAGTAGCACCTTCTACACCACGAATCTCACCGATGATGATGTATCGAGGACGGCTTCGCAATGCTGCCTTGAGCAGGTCAAACATCTCAACACGAGATTCTTCATTTTTGGCATCACGAGTAACGAGACGCTGCCATATCTTGTGGCGAACCTTGACTTCAGGCGTATCTTCCGCAGAATAAATCTTGACGTTGTGGTCAATGAAAGGAAGAATCGCATTCAGTGTCGTAGTTTTACCGGATGCTGTTTCCCCAGACACCAAAACGGACATACCGTATTCAAGGCAAATCCAGATGTAAGCCGCAACTTGAGCCGACATTGTACCCCACTGAATGAGTTGAGTAATAGAAATCGTTTCTTCTGCAAATTTACGGATAGTGAACGACGGCCCAAGCATGGAAACGTCATCAGAGAAAATGATATTGATACGGGAGCCGTCAAGAAGGACACCGTCAATAATTGGTTTATTGTCAGAAACAGGTCGTCCAATACGTTCCGACATAGCACGGAGGTAACGGGAGAGGAGTTCACGTTCACGGAATCGGATGTTGGAAGTGACCATCCCGAAAACCTTGTGATCCATGTGAATGTGCTTCAGTCCTACTGAGTGTATGTCTTCCAGCATCTCGTCAGAGAGCAGAGGTTCAAGCGGTCCATTTCGGATCAAGTCACGAATTACGACATAGGTCAATCGTTCCCGCTGTTTATCATTCACGACCAGTCGTTTGTCATCCATACCGATCATTTCCCAAAGCCGACCCTGGCGACGGACAATGCTGCTGGCCTCGGTATCAAGGATGGTATATCGGTCAATCATTTGACCCAAGATGTTTTCAAATTCTGAATCTGTGGTAAATGAGGGAGCAGAGGGGGCTTCCTGAAGCAGTGTTTCAATGAGTTCACGACGGATGTTTTCCTCTTCCTCTGTCAATTGAGGCTCCAATCCGAACCAGAGAATCGTACCACCGCCATCATCATCGGCCGGCGGTTCATAGATGTGGACAAAAATCGGTTCCCTCGTCACATAAATCAAGTTGAGAGGGCGAGTTTTCATTGCTCCACGGTCCAATGGGCCGTAGTACATTGGCCGAGCACCGTAGCGTTGCTCAAAGTCACGAACCCAGTCGGCTACGTGAGGGTAAGCCGCCATGACACCGTTGAGGTCTCCTTTAGCAAATCTGGGCTCGTCGCTCATAATTCATCCACCTCCTCAACTGACCGCCGTGATGTCCACGATAAAACCCATTCCAGGCTCAACACGCCATCCAATACTCGATTGGATGGGGCCTGCTGCACGAAGGAAGCGTGTGACAATGATGTTACGTTTTATTTCTCCACCAATAA
>Ga0222717_10001640_pt1 | contig 18063 bp, 30 predicted proteins | sample C33_18DmetaG_FD_165053 | JGI IMG/M metagenome (GOLD analysis project Ga0222717, IMG submission 165053) | Estuarine water microbial communities from San Francisco Bay, California, United States - C33_18D | ecosystem: Environmental > Aquatic > Marine > Unclassified | place: USA: California...
TTGGTTGGATAGTTTAGACATAAAACCTATCTATGTTCCTAATGCAATTACTTTAGATAACGATAACGTTAATGATGGGTGGAGAGCCGAAAGTTGTGTGGAGTGGGACGAATATCAGGTTATGATATTTAACTGCTGGGGTGAATGTGTTTGGTATAGTAAGGATATTGAAGAGTGGTGGATTGGTGACAGAGTTGGTGGTGGTACCCACTTTTCAAAAGATGGGTTATACACATATAAAATAAAGGCTCGTAAAGGTTTTGAAACAACCGTTAAAGAAGGTGTAATTTATGTAATAAGATAGGTATGAATTTATTTATAACTTCACTATTAATATCCCTCTTTAGTATATTTCTATCAATTTTTATAATCTTTAGTGTGTTATATTATAGTAAAAAAATAAAGAGACCTTCCTTTAGGAAAATACGAAGATATCAGTAGTCTACTGATACTTAAATTATAAACTCATTCCCTCCAAAAAAGAAATAGTCGCCTTATCTCTAGCCGTTTTAATTTTTTTACTTTTAAGGTATTTAAGACTTTCGATTAATTCCTCATTTTTTGTGATAGTTTTTTTTACTTCACCTTCCTTAACCTCTATAATTACTTTTTTTTCTCCTTCATTTTTAAAAAGTGAAGGGTAGTATATCATCTGATAAACTTTAGCCGCCCTTTCAGCATTAAACGTAGTCAAAAAAATAAATAGATATCTAAAAGTTTCTTTCATAATCCTAATATAAGGATTTTATTTGAGTTATAAAAGTATTTATTAACATATGTCTAATAAAGTAATGAGATAAGAATCAAATTCTATGGACATAATAAGTTTTTGGAGTAATCCACCTAAGGTTACTGATGTAAATGATAATGAACAAATTAAAAGATGAAAGGAGAAAGAAGAATAAACTTGGTGACCGATAGAAAAGGTACGAATAACATTAAGAAACTCAGACTAATCTTTCCAGATAAGGGAGGTGAAGAGGTAGGTGTCTCTATCCTTGAACGTATCGGTTTGGTTACAGTTAGGTTTACTTCATTAGAGGAAATGGAGAATTATATTAAACCTCTCGTCGCTCAAGGTGTTAAATTAGATGAGTTAATTATTGGTTCACATGGTCAGGGAGGTAACCTGTTAACGACACAAGATGACGGTGCATATATGATGGATAATAGGTTTTTGGAAGATATAAAACCTTTAATTAGTCCAGGTAAAACAAACGTATTGTTCACCGCTTGTCATGGTGCGGATGAACTGAGAGTTCTTAAAGATGCCGCAGAGAAACTAAATACTAAAGTTTATGGTATTGCAGGTATTTCTATACCTGGATTGAATAAACTTTTAAACCTATTTAAAGAAAAGATTTTTAGTTGTGAACCAAAAAAGAATGACGATAACACAATGAAAATGTCTAATGAAGAATTACTAAAAGGGTTTTACTGTCACTCAGAAATGAATCACCCAATAAATTGGCTTAAAATTAAAAAATGAGAGATTTAATTAAGAAAGTTTTAAGAGAAGAATCAGATTCTATGGACATGATGCATTTTTGGAGTAACTCACCTAAGGTTACTGATGTAAATGATAACGAACAAATGGATAATTTCATGTGGAACATTATCGATTATGTGGATTTTCCATCTGACGGTAATTTCAGAAGAATTGAACCTTTTATCAAATCTTTAATTAGGTATGGTCTCATTGATGTCGAATTCTATAATAACATGTATCGTTGGTTGAACCGTAAGTTAAGAGAGATAAAAACCGCTGAAGAAGAGTTTCAATTATCTTTGGATTACGTTAGTGGTGACGACTCATATAGTGACTGGAAGTGGCATGTTCTGTCTTTAGGTAGGGAAAATTTTGAAAGGTTAAAGGAGGGTTGGGATGATGCTATTGAAGTTGTGGAGGGAATAAGACCTATAGAATCATTTAATTATGCATGGCCACATCCATATGACTTTAGAAACCGTCAGTAATTCTAAAAGTACACGCAGGTCTACCATTAATTAACGGCATTCCATGTTCGTCGTAAGTAATCGTCTTTACCTTAGTTTTCTTATTCTTAAATCTTCCTGTTAGTATTGTATCACCAACCTTTACTTCTAACTTAATCATTTTGACATGTTAGGTCTTTGTATGGATTTTAATAACTCATCTCTATTTTTTACCCATTCACTAACAAAGTTAGGGTTATTCACATATGTCTTCCATACGTAAAAATCTTTGAGGTCGTTAAGTAGTAATCCTACGTCTACAATATTTTCATCCATTTTTTTTATATTAAGTCTTTTTTATTTTAAAATTATTTCTTATATTTGCTTCATGGATAAACCAACAACACAATCGAATATTTTAGTTACTACCTTTTTTCTTATAATGATTATCATTGCAGTTTTAGCTTCTTAAATTATAGTTAATTACTAGATAACCATTCTTCTAAAACATTTAAACTAATATCTGTAAATGTTTTTTTAACTATACCTATATCTTTCTCGTCTAAACTCATATATAGCTTCAAATTATCTATTACTTGGTACATGTCCGCATCTCCAACTAAGTAAGTGTTTTGACTCAATGGTTTATTGTTCCATCCCTTTTTAGCTGGTCTAAAAGTAATGTAACCTTCCTGACCACCGAGTCCTTGAAATGTTACTTGGTAGTTTTCATCAATTTTAGTGACAAATGTTTTAAAGTTTTTATCTAAGAATTCTTTAATCATTTTACCAATTTTTAATTATGTTTATGACGATGAATAGATTAGTGATGATTGCCTGTAACACAATTAAAGTCCTAATAATCGCAACTTTATCACTATACCAATCATCTTTTTCACTAACTTTAGAACCTAAAGATTTAGCCCATATTTCCCACAATCGTCTCATATAAAAGTTTTTACAATAAATAATAATTAAATATTATTATTAAATCAACTTTATAATTTTACTACATCACCCTTATTTAATGAGGATTTAAAAGAAGTTTCAATAAAATTAATAATTTTTTTATTCTTTTTGTAGTCACTTATTAGTTTTATATCGTCAGGTATTCCGATATTCGGAATAACAATATTATTGTAAAAGTCTTCTATCTCTTCTATACTATTTATTCCAAGATAATCTATAATAAAAAAGTACTCATAGTTGGGTACAAATTGTTTAATTTTTTTTGAATAGTACCCTGCAAGTTGTTCTTTTATTGGGTCATAGAATAGTATTATTTCTTCACCCACTAAGTATTTATCTAATCCTTTACCTAAATCTTTTAACTGATTTAATAAAGTATTTGGTATGTTATCTAATCCTTCCATATTTTTAGTAGTCGTATTCCTCACACACCCCTATGTGGACTAACATTCCACTATCCATAACACCGTTATTTTCAAGTACAGAAATTACCACACTTTCTATCTTATCACAGTCTAAATTTACGTCATAAAAAACTTCGGTATTATTTATATATTGACACCACGCGACAATTCTAGTGTCTGAAACATAGTCAGGGTCTAAAATTAAATCAACCATAAATTCATACTGTTCTAATAAATCTCTTCTAATCCCATACTCATCCATTAGTATTAAGTACCATTCGTGTTGCGATTTACTAACAATCTCCTTAGTAAAATCATAATTAATATACGTATAATGAGGTTCTAACTGTTGAGTTGGTATGTTAAAGTATTTACTTATATCTTTTATTTCAAAATCTAATTGTTTAATAATACCTTGATATTCTTTATCGTATGTCGGTGAACCTTTATACATTTTATCAATATCAACATATATTTGAAATAGTATCCTTGGGATTCCATTTGAGTGTGGGATATGTATGTCGTGTTTTATCTCCTGATTTTTAAATATAATTTCTTTAGTAAACTTTTTTATTTGTTCAAGATATTTTTCTAAATTTTCCTCGTAATCTCTCATCCTATATTTTCTCTAAAGTTTTCATGAAAGTATTCTTCCACTTTTTTTATATCGTAATCCCCAAACATTGTACTCACACCATATGGTTCTATCTTTTTACCATTCAAATTATTAATCATTGTAAAGTATATACACTCTACACTTGAGCAATCAAATAATTCTTCTAAGTATTCATCGGATTCAAGTTCAAACCATTTTCTTAATGTACTTTCAATATATTTTTCCCCCTCAAATTTAATTAATGGGTCGCCTTTAGTATCTTCATCAAAAAAGATTTTATCAACTTCAAAATGGTCTTTTATTGACCCCATAATTATATTTAATAACCTGTCATTGAGTTCTTGATTTTGAGCCCATATTAGTAATGTTTTAGCTTCGTCTTTTAAATCAGGATTATCTTCTAATATTTTTCTTTCTTTTTCTGTTAAAAATTCATCCAATTCTAAATAATCTGTATCATACATCTCATAAAACTCACCACCATCGAATAAGACAGACGATAACCAATCAGGTTTTAACATATTTTGAATATCCCCCTTATTTAGGTATATCATTCCATCTATGTAATCATACTTTATTTCACTAATTAATCTGTTTTTTACATTTTCAGGATTTTTTTCATACATTAATCGTAGAACATAACCTGTAGAGCATCCCATATCATATGCCATATTATATAAAGTATCTAAGTTATCAACCGTTTTACTACTTACTAAGTATCTCAAATATTTACCACAGTCTTCATTGAAATAGTTCTCAAAAAAGTCTATATTATGTATTGAGTCTTCGTTCCTTTCAGATAGGATGACCTTAATTAGTCCTTTGTTGTTTTTTGATTTCATATATAAATGATATATGATAAATATTTATAAGATATGTTTAATTCGTAGTTATATGCAAATAATTTTGGTATATTTATTGATAGGTACAATAATAGGTTTTATTATGGAGAGTATGATTCGTTATACTCAACAGGAGGTAAACAAATATGAGAGATTTTCTTTGATTACTTTTTGGCCGTTCATGATTTTAATCTTTATTTATTATTTTTTTGTTGGATTATTTAACTCAGATGATTAGATTACATATTACATTACTATTATTGTTTTTACCTCTCTTGGTATTAAGTCAAAGCGAAAGAGATGATAAAATAAAAAAACGTAGTGAGCGTAATAATCGCCCATCCACTACAACTACAATTACAGAGTCATCGACGCCTGTATTTGTACCTCAGAATAATTTTTACAACCCTTATAATCCTTATAACCAATATAACCCTTATAATCCTTATAACCCATATTATCCCACACGAGTAAGAAGAAACGATAACGGTATTTTTAATAGACGTAACTCAAACAATCAAGTTGATAGTAATCGAAAACCACTTAATGTGAGTTTAGGATTTACCGTGGGTGTGGGTAGAGAATTATTATCCCCATCTTCTGGATTATTTTTGACTTTAGGTGGTGAGACTTTTCTTTATTTGTCTTATGAATCGTCTTCAGATAGCCCATATGAACATTACGATAACATCACATTCGAGGAGGTTATGTCATGGGGAGATGAAAAAGTTGACGAGTTTGAAAGTTACTCCTCTTTTGGTATAGGTGTGGGTGGTGAGTTATATAAGAATATTTCTCAGTATGCTGGTATCAGTATCTATGGTCGTGACCGAGACTTAGTTTATTATGATGAATACTTTTTACTATCTGATAATGGTGAATATTCAATTAACGATAAAGACGAAACTAATTTTAACTTAATTTACGGATTAAAATTTGACTATGAAAGAATGTGTATTGGTACTTCTATTTATTTTGTAAGAAATAGAAGGTTCAATATCAATTTTGGTCTTAATTTTTAAAAGTGATAGTTAAAAATTTTACACTTCGGATTTAATTTACTTAAGTCTGGAAATGTTACATTTCCCATTTCATTATTATCTATGTGTGATATATGTAATTCAGTAAAAGAGTCACAGAATTTTTCATAGGTTTTCTTTCCACCAATACACCAGTCTGCATCGTAGTAATGACTTGTTGAATGTTCTATCCTATCCACGACTATTAATGTTCTGTTTCTTAGTGGTGGAAGAGCTTGTGCGGTTCTGTATCCAACTAAAAGAGATGAATGTTCTGTAAGTTTTTTAAAGTGTAGTAAATCCTCTTTATTATACCAAAGTAGTATATCATTAAGACCAATAAACCCTAAATTATTTACCGCAACTATAGCTTTCATATCTCTTCTATTCTTTTGGCTTTATCATCTATAACCAAGTCAAAATGTGGTTTAGGATTTGGTCCCATTCCTGTAATTAAGTCATGAAATCTACATCCCCAACCTGTTAACTGGTCCCATGTGTAGTCAGTATAGTCCTTTTTAGATACTGAACCTCTAGCGGTCCAATAAACTATTTTCCAACCTTCATCATATAATTTATTTATCTTATCAATATTCTCTTCAATGGGTATTGATAAATCATATCTACGATTGTTATTATCTTCGTAATAACAAATGGTCTCGTCAATATCTACGAGTGCTACTTTTTGCCCACCTTCTTTGGTAAGTCTTTTTGCGTTGTGAAATTTCATTTATTTCAATTTTTACACATTTATATTTCGTAAGGTGACTCACTAAAGGTCACTTCTTTAAGTGTGGGACAGTTACTGACTAAATATTGTATGATAAACCCTTTGAATAATCCCTTATCATTAAAGGTTAGTAGGTTTCCATTTTCCTTTAGTTTAAACATCTTTACTTTTTCTATTACGTCAATCTTATTTATAATTAGTTTATTAACTCCGTTAATCTTAATCCCCTTTTTCAAATCATCTAAATCTAACCACCCGATTTGTCTTGGTCGACCTGTGGTTGCACCAAATTCATTCCCCACTTGTCTAATTAAGTCAAATGTTCTTGATGGTTCTTCAAATTTTTTATTACCAACGTAGGTCCTATACGCCTTTGCGATTCCATAAACATCTCTAACTGTCTGATAAGGTACTCCGTTTTGTAAAGCTCCCGCGACTGTACAGTGAGATGAAGTTACATATGGATAGTCTCCCCAATCAATGTCCAATTCAAATCCTTGAGCACCTTCAAATAATATCATAACCTCATCATCTCCATGAAGTTCTTCAAACATATCAACAACATAATCAAACACCTCTTCACAGTCTTCTGCTCGTAATCCTGTTCTGTTATATTTCTCTCTGTAAGTTGGTCCGTTACCTGTTTTTGTTGTACCTATTTTGGTGTCTTTAGTATCTTCCTCTACGTACTCATCTTTTGTGATGTGAACTCTTTTATCTATTAGTAAGTTTTCCCTAACTTTGAATCCTCCTTTTTCTAAGGTTCTTATTTCCTCTTCAAGTTTTGATGGGTTGACTATACAACCTGGTCCAATTATAGACTTAATACCGTATATAACACCTACAGGTATATAATGGGTTACGAACTTATTCCCATCATGGTATATGGTGTGACCCGCGTTCCCACCTCCGTTATATCTAATTACGTGTGTGTACTCATCTTTTGTCGACGCTAAAGCGTGTGCCACTTTTCCTTTTCCTGTGTCTCCAGCCTGAAGGTCCACAATAATATCAGTATATTTAACCATTTCTTTTAATTATTAATTACTCAACGGAGCCTTAATCGTTGGATGAGACTCATAGTTATTGATTTTATAATCAAACTCTCCATTTAAAATGTCTTGACTTAACAATCTAAGTTTTGGTAAGTTGTAAGGTGTTCTCTCTATTTGTTCTCTTGCTTGGTCTACATGATTGTTGTATAAGTGTACGTCACCTAAGTTCCCTATTAAGTCACCAGGTACCATACCAACTTCATCTGCAATAATTTCCAATAACATCGCATAAGACGCGATATTGAAGGGTAACCCTAAAAAGGTGTCTACACTCCTTTGGTTCCACATAAGTGAAATCTCACGTCTTGGAATACCGTATACGTCCATATGCTCGTGGAAGTAGTCATTAGAACGACTCATAGGATTTACCCCTTCATTATAAATGTCAATTCTCTCATCTAAATTCAATTCTCTTGTGTAAACCTGAAAACCATAATGACATGGAGGTAGTACCATCTTATCAATATCACCAGGATTCCATGCACTAACCATTAACCTTCTTGAGTCAGGATTATCTTTTAACTGTTCAATTAGATTTTTTATTTGGTCAACAGATGATTTAACATTCGGAAATCCGTTTTTATTTGTTAGTTCGTGGTCGTACTTATCCCACTTCTTCCATTGTTTACCATATACTGGACCCAACTCCCCATACATCTCAGCGAACTCGTCGTCAGTTTTAATCTGCTCAATGAATTCGTCCATTGGGATATAGTCGACATCAGTTGCGAATACATTTTTTATTTTATAGTTTTTGTATGCATCTCCATTCCATATCTTACAGTTATTTTCAACTAAGTAACGAATGTTCGTATCACCCTTTAAAAACCATTTTAATTCAGTCATTAGTGATTTAATCGCCATCTTCTTAGTGGTTAATAGAGGGAATCCGTCTTTCATGCTATGACGAATAGTGTAACCAAAAATGGATTTAGTGCCGGTACCTGTCCTATCTTTTTTGTTCACACCATAATTTAAAATGGCTTTTAATAGTTCTTGATATTGACTGTCTAAGCTATTCATAGGATAGTATTATTAAAATCTTCTTTATTAATCATAACGTATTCACCTCGATATTTTCCATATATTTCATAATCATATTCTTTGATTGATTCGAAATATTTCAAACTAAATTCTCTAACCAAAACGTAATCATCTTCATTGGCAAATCTCATCCTAACTGTTTGCAATTCATTAATTGCATTATTTAACACTCTATCCAAAGCGTCTTCCTCATCAAATTCTATTTCATCCATAATAATATATGTTAAAATTTATTCATGGTTAAATTCCAAAATAGTATTACTAATTGGAACCCTTAGTAAAGGAGCATTTTTTTCTGTTATATTTTGTTTTTGTAGAACTTCGTAATAATTGTCGTGAGTTTTTATAGTCATTACATTTTCAAATGTACGAGTAATGTGGTCATACGTATATTCTAACGAATGATTTAATGTGTCAAATTTTAGTTCAATCATAATTGTATTATTAATTTTTAGGGTATAAAAAAACCTTTCCCCTAAACATAAGGAAAAGGTTTTAATTTTTCAAGTTTATAATTAATTTAGTTACCTATAACTAAATCATCAAAATCTAATTTATCCATTCCACCTACCTCACCTTTCATCTCATCGTACATAAAAGCCTTAACAACGGCAACTATAGATTGTTCTGACTGAGCAATTTTAGACTCCATCCAATCCTCTAACTGTTCACCGTCTTCCATCATTTCCCACATTTTATAAGCTAAAGTCGCTATGGTAAACATTTGTTGTTTAGCCATGTATGAACCATCTTTATTTTCCTTTAGGTTCTTTTTAAGTTTTTTAAGTTGCTCTTCTGTAATTACAATGTTACTCATTTGTATTTGTTTTATATTTTATAAATATCTTACTTATTAAGTTATTCCATTTTAATAATGTTTTTATATCACATATGTTCCTCACAAAACTCTGAGGTACCATCTATATTCATAGCTTTAAGTTTAATAGTAAAATCTCTATACTCTTTTGGGCTTATTCCCATGTATTTTAAAGCCTCATCTGGTATTATTGACGCCTCCCACCATGATGGGTCAACGTTATGTTCATACCATAAGTCATCACAACTAATATAATCTTTATCTGTGTTTAAAAACATTGTTATGTTTATGACATACTCAGTATGTTTATATTTAGACCCGCTATTACGATATCTTTCTTTTTCTTCTTCAGATAATTCACCTACAGTAACTTCAAACCTATTTATGACTGTTTCTCCTACACGTCCTCCATGAGCATCATTAAAATCTCCTTTATTGTTATTTTCTAAATCCCATTCTGTATCAACCTCCGAAGGTTTATTGGGGTCTGAATAAGTTCCTAACCTATTTAGAAAGTTTTTAGTATTAAGAATAATTCCTAAAACATCTATTTTATCTAAAGGTAAACGTTGTATTTCTTCTTCCATAATAATATAAATATCTACCGAATGAAAAAGGTGGAGAGTCCCCTCTCCACCTGTAAGGACGACTTGGATGTCGTGCTCCACCACTTGTCAAAGACAAGACTACTTAACCCCCTCTTTAATCTTTGTAACCGCATACTCTCCGAGAGTCATAGAAGATGTGTTTCCTACAATCACACATTCCTTAAGAATATTATAAGGGATGTGAATTAAATTGTCAACACCGTTAAACATCGAAAGTGGATTTTTCAAAGCCAGTGCCGAATGGATGGCATTTAGATATATCTTGTGTTGGTCAAGTTCGTTATCGAATTCTTGATTCAATAATTGACCAAATTCAGGATGTATAATAGATACGTTTTTCATATTACAAATATAAGAAAATTAATTCATACAAACAAGTAATTCATCTCGAATTTGGGAAAGTTCATTAATTGTACATTCATCAAAAAGATAATCGTATTCTTCAGGTATGTCATCCACCATCAACTCATGAATAGGATAATTATTGATATAATTGTTTAGGTGTGACAAAAAAAACAAATTATGTTCAATATCACATTCTAAAGTCTGCCAAAGCATGGGATGTTCATGAATCATATTGTCAAAAATATTAAATGAGATTTCGTTTTTTTTCATATCACAAATATACACATTTTACTTTAATAACCTAATTTTTAAAAAAAAAGATATGAGAATAATTGTTACTGGAGGATTTGGTTTTATAGGTTCTAATTTTGTTAACCTTTTAAATGAGTATTTACCAACTGCAGAGGTAGTAATAGTAGACAGTATAACTTATGCCGCTGACCCTAATAATATAAAAAAACCAACTAAATTAATTAAAAAAGATATATGTGAAGTAACACCTGAAGATTTAGGTGATTATGATTATATCGTACATTTCGCAGCTGAAAGTCATGTTGATAACTCAATTTCAAATGGGTTACCGTTTATGAACACAAACATTATTGGTACATATAACTTAGTAGAATGTGCTAGACAAAATAAACACCTTAAGAAGTTTATACATATATCTACTGATGAAGTTTACGGTGATATGTGGACTTCAGGTGTAGAATCATTAAAAAAATCCGACGAAAAATATAATCTATCTCCAAGCTCATATTATTCATCATCAAAAGCATCTTCTGATATGATTGTATTATCCGCACATAGAACATATGGATTACCATATATATTAACACGTACTTGTAATAATTACGGTGAAAATCAAAATAAAGAAAAGTTCTTACCAAAGATATTTCATTCAATAACTAACGATAAAGTTGTTCCAATTTATGGAGATGGAAAACAAATGAGAGAGTGGATGTACGTCAAAGATAATGTAAATGTAATTTTTGACTTAATGATGGATGATGAGGTAATTAATGAAATATATAATATAGGTACTGAAGACACTTATTATAATATAACCTTAGTTGAAAAGATATCAGAGATTATAGGTAAATCTGTTGAGTATAAATTCGTTACTGACCGATTAGGTCATGATAGAAAATATCACTTAAACAGTGATAAGTTAATAAAATATTATAAAAATAAAGGTATAGATTATAAACCTAAAAAGATTATTGAATGGATGAAGGATTTCTTGGTTGAAGAGCCGGTATGAGTACATCTAAATATTTTTTTTCAGTTTGACTTTCCATAACATAAGAAAAGTCCCAATTCAGCCCTGTCTTTTTATTTAATTGTTGTTCCAAATATTCACCCATTTTAGGTGATTGTTTATATCCATATAATATAAGGTTGGATGATGAAGGAAAAATTTTAAGGTCTCTAAATCCCATAATGTTTTCACTTATTACAAATATTGGTTTACCGTTTTTATGTAAAACGACAGGGTTAGTTACCCATCCAGGTAAATCTACATTATCTAATTGTTTTATAGATAACCCATTAATTAGTTCATCTATTTGTTTTTTTAATATTTCAGGTAATTCCATGTTATTAAATATTAATATATCTGAGGTGATTCAAAATGTAGAACTGCACCGTCATTAGTTACAATATAATTTTTATTAGGGAAAACGTAAACTTCACCACCTCTTTTACCATATGCAATATAATCAATATTTTTTTCTTTATAGTAGTTTTTCATACCATATGTCTTAACATAATAATATTTTTTACCTTCCTTTTCCATTTCTTTAACATATGTAAGAGGTTTTACTTGATAACTTTTCCCATTAATTATCATATCTATTGAACCGTATCTATCTACTTTTGAACCAGGTGGAAAAAACTCTTTGTCTCCTGATATATTGTCTGATAGTTTTTGAGAAACGTATAATTCGGTTTCGTATCCATTTTTAATTGACCTCCATTGTATTTCTATTAATTCTCTAAGAAAAACTTCATCGTTTTTGAAAGTATCTACCAACCATTCAAGTAATTCTTCCCCTTGACCTTCTTTAGACCACTTTTGTTCAATTTTTTTTTGCACTTCTTTTTTTGTATCAAAAAAGTTCATTATTGACCATGTTTCCCCTTTTCCTGTTTTTTCACCAATAGTATGTATATCTCTTAACCCTGCACTAAATATTTTATCTTCTTCTTTCCAATTAGATTTAAATGCCATTTTTAATGCTTTTCTAATTAGTTGTGATGTGATAATACCTTTACTTATATTGTTAAATAATAAATCACCAATATTATTTTTTATTCTCTTAAGTACATTTAAATCTACAAAACCTGAATCACCCTTTTTAGTAAGACGAAATTCTTTAGCAGGTATATTTAATTCTAACCCATTACCTTTTAATATGACCTCACTATTTTCACCTGATAAAAATTGACCTTCTAAAGTTTTTAGTTTATTAAAAAATACTTTTCGTTGACCAAATTTAGGTTTAGGTGAGCCCATACTTTCAAATCCAAAAGTAACTGAATTATCCCCATAGTCCATTTGTGGACTACTATAAAACTCTTCTTTTAATATTTTACGAATAATGTCTCTCATATATTAATTTTTATATATCACTTACGGAGCATACATTCTCCATGCGTTTTTATAATTGTGGTCCATACCTGTCATATATAGTCCGTACTTATCAATTATATTTAAAAAATGTTCTCTAACTGTCATCCCTATTTCACTAGTTATTTCATACAAGTCGTCCACATCAATACCATGGTCAATGTTAAATAGTTCGTCAAAGTCCCACCTATAATCATCATCTCTATCTAAAAATTGTACTGAGCCGTTAGTTATACGGACCTTCATACCTAATTCAGTATCATATGGATTTTCATCAGGGTTACCTTTCTTACTACTGATAACCCCAACACCTAAAGGTGTTACATCCATTTCATATCCTCCTGAAGATATATGTCTTTTTTTACCTATACCTATTTCTTTTTTGGCTAACTCAAGTGCTTTATCATATCCACCATAGAATTTTATTTTCAGTTTGTCAATCTCCTCTTCGTGTTCTAAACAATTTATACCAATATATTTACAGGGTGTTAGTTCTGTACCATTTTTACTCCAATACTCAAATAAGAATTCTTCTACTTGAGGACTTATCTCCTCTTTTTTAGGTATCCCTTCCCAACCTTCACTCATTTCATACTCATCACTTTCAGGTGAGGCATTAGTAACATGCGAATACTCTAAGTCTTCTTTCAATATTTTACGGATAAGTTCTGTATTTTCCGTAATATCTTCCGTTTGTTTATCCATCCTTTTCTTGTTCACCTGCTCTCTCCAGTAATCCGTCTTAGCTATACAATCGTTTGACCAGTCTTCAACGTTTTCTATCATAACTTCATCAAGAAATTTTTGAGCTTCATCATCAGTCATATTATTTTTTCTAAATATGGCACCCAAATCCGTAGTACATAAAATACCTTTAATTGCCTCCGTAGGTATTCTTTCATTTGTAATAATCGCAATCTTACCCTCTTTAATGTTTTCGTTGTATAAACCTGGGTCATACCACCATTTATGGTTTGGTAATTGTGTTGTATCAATAACAACCGCCCCTTTTGTTGAAGGTTGTGCCCATATCGTGTGATATCCGTTCATTGCAAAAACAACACATGGATATTTTAATTTACCCCATTCTTTGGAATCTGCTGCACATTTAGGGTTAATACCTTCATTATAAACCACTCTTGGGTCCGTATCAGTGGAATGTATAATATATCTCTTTACTTCCCCATCAGGCACTGGAACCGCGTCATTAAGATTGTTCCAATCCCATTGTTCCCTGATTATTTTACGGATAAGTTCTCTCATAATATATTAATAAATACCTCACAAACAAAAAAACCTCAGTCGATTAGAACTGAGGTTTTGATATTGTATATATGTTGGGATTGGGGGTTAAGGACGCTGAGATTACACGTTTGAAAGATTCGTCTTTTGTGGGATTATTATTACGTTTTCCCCACTTATCCACTCCATTGACAGGAGTATCGAATCAGTGTCGGTTACTATCGGTAACCACTCGTATCGTTGATAACTACTCGATTATTACTTTACTCTCTTAAGACTTGCGGTCTCTCAAAGGGTTAGCCAACCCACGAGGTATTTTATAACCAATATCCTTAGACTTGCGGTCTGAAGGAAAACTTCGTTGACAAAGGTCCGAAGTATTAGACACCTTTCGTCATCAACGCTCGAAGACTCGTGCTTTTCTAATTTAATTTTAGATAAACAACATGGATTTATGAAAGATGTGCTTCGAGAGAAGTTCTATACCTTTGGAGTACAGAATGCTTCACACCTCTCTGTAAGTCTGTCAACTTACGGTAATTCAGGACCACGTTAACTTACGTATCGGAGACCCATCATACTGGTACTCAGCCCTACAACACCTGACAGGGTGTGTCGAACCGTCACCTATAGCTTTTCCTATTGATATCACTATCTCAACTCTGATATTCCACGGATTCAGAGTGGTCTCGTCCCTTTAGCAGTTGCCCTTAGGGTCTTGACCGTAGCCACTTTGTTTAGTTGTCAGTATTACTACTGCGGATATCTGAAAGTTGCTCAACACTCTTCAATCCCTTTAGTCCTGTTACCAGGGTTATCTAACGACGCTAAACCGCCGATGACTAATAACTCACTGTGATTTTAAAAAAAGGGGGTTAATCTTTTTTGATATAAACTCGTTTCAGTGAGTGTTTGTCATTATTATTTCAAAGAACTTTTACAAAGATAAGAAACTTTTTCCTTAATCTCCAAATTTTTTTTACTTTTTTTTAAAAGGTAATATATAAATATACTGTTTTATCTAAAAGGTTGTACAAATATATAAAAAATCTTCTATAGGTCAAGCAAAAACACCAAATTATTTAGAATATTGTTTATAATTACGACTTAAAGTATCTAAATTACCTTCAGCAGTTGCAAGTTTTTCTATTAATTTATCCATTTCTTCAATAATGCCTGGATGTTCTCCAATCCCCATCGGATTGTTAAAGTAAATTTCTATGGTTGCTAAACACTCTAACTTTTCAGCTTCATACTTAGATTTTAATGCTTTGTAAATATAGTTTTTCATTTTAAAATTATGTCTAATAGTTTATTAAGTTGTTTTGTCATTGGTTGTGGTAGTTCGTCTTTTCCGAAATATCCACATTCGCTGTGTTCATCACCATCTATCGCATTATCCAAGTCAGGGTATACAGGTTCTTCAGTATCTAAAAGATGACAATACATTAACCCCTTTAAACTTTGCCCATCTCTTGTATACCTTTTTATTGCACCAATAAATTCGACATTACCATAGATTGGTAAATCTGTTTCTTCAATGAATTCTCTAACCGCAGCTTCTCTCGGTGTCTCTCCTTCCTCCATCTTCCCACCGGGACAAGACCAAAAACCTGGTAGTGTTCCTTCATTGTTTCTTTTACATAGTAAGACTTTATTTTCATGTCTTACTATTATTCCAGCGTATTTCTTCATATGTAATATTTATATATATGAAAGTAATGATAAATCATAACATCTTTAAAGTCAAACTATGTACGACACAAAAATCTATAGAGGATGGAATGAAAGATAAAAACTTTAATGAATCATTTAATGGAATGTTATTTATGATGCCAAAAACTACCGAACAAAGTTTTTGGATGTATAACTGTATTATCCCATTAGATATAATAATGATTGATGGAGGTCAAATTAATGTGATACATCATAGTTGTAGTCCTTGTCATAATCAATCACAATGTGAGTCATATAAAGGTTACGGTAGTGAAGTATTAGAATTACCAGGTGGTACTTGTAAAAGTTTGGATATTAAAAAAGGAGACCAAGTCTCCTTTTCATTATTTTGATTTACTTTGATTTATCCTGTCTTTTAATACTTCAACAAATCTTTTCTGTATCATCTTAACAAATTTAACGTAAGGAGTGTCTCCTTCTTTCTTACCATAACTTTTCTTTCCTTGTGGTGGTCTTTTACTTCTCCCAAAGTAATTTAATGCGGATATATTGGTAATACACTTATGTCCTCCTGAATTCGCTTGAATCATCTCCCAAGCAGGGACACCTAACTTATCAAGTATTGCCCACTCACTGTCCGTTAAATCGTTATACGGTTTATTCATTATTGTCTTTAACCTATCCATATACTCTTCACCTCCATCTATAGACCTAACTTTATCTCCGTAAAATGCTTCTAAGTCAGCGTTAGTAAATCCTACAGATTCTTGGTCAAAACTCTTACCTGATTCTGATATCCACTTAATCGTTGATAATGGTATAATTTTATCTCTAAGTTGTGGTTCCCATTTAGCTAAAACTTCTTGAGCAATTTCACCTAAGTTTACACCTTTAAGTTCTCTCTCACCCTTGAATGGATTACAACTTGCCTGAACTAACCCCATGGGCCAAGCAATAACTAAAAAATCAGCATCAGGATTATTTTTAAATGGCGTATACCTATCATATGAACCCGGCTTAAACATAGAACCTCCACCATATTGAACAATTATTCCGTCATCTACTTTTACTTTATCACTACTGTCTTGTTTTTTTACATAACCTTGTTGATTTAAAACCATCTCCTCAGGTGATGCATACCCTTCTTCTTTAGCAATTCTATTAATATTTTGAAATATATTTAATAGTGATGGTGATGAAGACATAACTAATTTTTCTAAAAACTTAGGTTTGTTTTTATAAGCCAATAATAGTTTATTTGTGGCTAATCCTAATGCCATTTTATTTTTTTGTAATGACTTATCTTTTTGTAATTTAAAAATAAAGTTCATTATATCTTGAGGTTCTAAACCAAATCTTGCGAAATCAGCAGAATCTACTGTAGATATTAAAGTAACGTCATCAGAAGGAAATATATCACTTGGGGACATTATCTGAGAAAGAGTTTCTACGTTAGACCTAGAAGACCTAAATGATGTTGATGTGTCTCCTTCAACTCCTGTTTGACTATCATGATGGTCTGTATGTACGACGAACATAGGTTTTCCGTGAGCAAAGTCCACTAAGACTGGCATCGTATCTCCCTTAGCGTCCATTTTCTTTACCGCAAATTCTTTATCACCATATTGAATGATTTCTGAGTCTACTACATCTATACCATTATTTTCCAAATAGTTTTTCATTGCTAAAGCGGTAGTAACACCATCTAAATCTTGGTGAAAGTATATTTTCGCTTTTTGGTATCTCTTAGATAAATCATTGATATTTCTAAGTCCCGATTCTTTAATTATTTTTTTCATTATCCTATACCTAAAAACCCTAAAAATTTATCGATTAGGTCTCCCTCTTCGGATTTACAACTCCTCATAACTTCTCTATCCTCTTCTGTCATTTTTTCTGCAGTAATAGGTCCCCAAACACCATCCGAAGGGTAAACATCTCTACTTCTCTGAAAATCTGTTATAGCCCCTTCTGTGTCGGGTCCAGTCATTCCGTCCACCTCAATATTAATACCTAAAACTTTATTTAAAAAACATTGTATAGGTCTGATAACATCAGCTCTAGGTGTTTGTTCACTTAAGTATTGTTTTTTAGTGGCTGACTCGTGAAGATTTAAAATCCTCTCCCT